>JACLAC010010808.1_pt1 | contig 31225 bp, 31 predicted proteins | sample 8027881 | NCBI WGS metagenome assembly JACLAC01 (sample SAMN15725517, study PRJNA655200) | protist metagenome | isolation source: fluorescence activated cell sorting (FACS) single amplified genomes of... | place: Spain: Blaines Bay Microbial Observatory, Mediterranean Sea | collected 2016-01-19 | reverse complement strand
CGAAACCGCCAACACGTTGGTGGAGCCCGAAGCGGACCCTGCCCCAACGCTCACCCGGCCTGTGACAGACGCCGCCATCACGACATCTGGTTCTGACGGTCAGGACATGATGATTGAGCCAGCGATTACAGCGCCAGCTCTCGAATCCGAACCTCAGACCACCTTTGCACCCGCCACTTCAGAACCACAGGATGGCCCTAAGCAGGCCTCAAGTTTGGATCACTCTGCCTACGATGATCCGGCCCTGGCTGGACCCACAGACAGTTCCGACCTCAACCACGCGCCGATGAACACGGCCTACCAATCAGCGGCAGCGGAAACGTCGGGTGGTATTGCTGGGCTCCCGCCATTGGCCGGTGGTTTGATTGGAAAAGCGTCAGATATGCTGGGTACTTTCACCTCTAAATCAGCATTGGTCGCGAAATCTTTGGTCGCTAATATTGATTCGATGTGGCAAAACACCACGCAGCGCATAGGGCAGCTTGTCAGTGAAACCCCCGCGCTCTCGAATTTTGCCGCGCAAAGCGGCGCAGGAGTAAAAGGTCGCGTGTCTCGTTTACCTGCCAATTCTCTGCTGACCCCGCAGATGGGATCACTCGCCGCCTCAGCTCGTGCTGACTCGTCCCACGCGCGCCCGGACGCCAACGTACGCCCGGTTAAAAGCGAGGGCGTGTTACAGCAAGAACCCGAACCCCGCCGCACCCTTCTGGCCCGCAAGATTCAGGATAATGTCGAGCGCACAGAAACCCGCGCTGCCGTCCCTGCTGGCCCCATCACACAGATCAAGCAAGGTCGCATGGCCTTCTCGTCACTGGCGCTGATCCTTGTGACATTGGTCCTTCTGGCGGCTGCAGCCTGGGCAACGATATCGATCATGCAGCGGACCAACACGCCCATAACCACCATTGGTCAGACCGAGCGATACCGCATCGAAGCCGTGCTGGACGCTCTGTTCATTAATCCGGGCCCGGTTGACGGCATCATCGATGACAGAACCTCGATGGCGATCGCCCAGTATGCGGTCGAATACGGCTATTCTGGCCCGCAATCGGTCTCTGCCCCGCTTTTGCAGCACCTGGAAGATGAAGCTGAAGCCATGGGTCTTCTGGATCTGATCCAGTAGCCCAGCCGTGGCGATAACCTAAAGAATGTCAGCCGCCGCCGACCACCAGGTCGGAAGAGCCTGACGCAGTTGAATCAGGGCCGCATCGCGCGGCCCTTTTTCGTCGAACAGCGCAAAACAGGCGCTGCCTGACCCCGTCATCCTTACCAACCAGACCCCTGGCAGCGCAGCCAAGCTTGCCAGAGCTGTGGCAATCTCGGGATTCAACGTCTGCGCAGGAGCTTCCAAATCGTTGCGCGCGGCGATGATCTGATCCCGCGCCGAGGCATCCGGCTGCCAGTCGACAGGCGGGCTGAATTGGCCCTTTAGGCCAGTAAAACATGCGCGCGTCGAAACGCCGGTTGGCGGCTTGAGCAGCAGCACAGGAACCCCGCTCAATCCCAGGACCCGAGGGCCGGGTTGGTCACCGCTGCCTGTCCAAAGCCGCGACTTCTGATCCATGGCTGGCGGCATATCGGCGCCCAATCCAGCAAGCGAAGAGCGTATGTCCGCTGTCTGTCCGGTCCGCTGATACCCGTATTGCTCTGCCCAGTGCACGACCGCAGCCGCGTCGGCTGTTCCACCGCCCAATCCGGCCTCTGTGGGAATTACTTTGTCCACGCTGACCTGGACGGACGGCAGCTCTGGCGCGAACCCTTGGACCAGGGATAAGGCGCGCCAGGCCAAATTCTGCTCCCGTGCGACATCCATGTCGGGGGTCATGCGCAGATCGTTCTGCTCAGCGGGCGAAAACGTCACCTGGTCGCCCAGACTGAGAAAGACAAACAAGCTTTGGAGGGCATGCAAACCGTCCTCCGGGCGGCGCCCAAGGACATGCAGAAACAGGTTCAGCTTCGCTGGCGCAAAGATGCGCACAGCGACCGACTCCGGCTGTCGCTGGTCACTGGCCAGCGGATGCATCAGCGGCCTTGGGCAGGCCGTCGCTCAGTTTGGTGACGATGGCGTCCACGTGGTCCTGGGGAATTTCCGGCAGGTCAAGCGCCCGGTTCCAGAAGTATTCGGCCTCCCGCCTGCGATCGAGGTGCCAGTAGACGTCGCCCAAGTGTTCCGCGATTTCCCAACTCCAGGGGTTGAGCTGAAAGGCTCGTTCCAGATGCGGCAGGGCTTCCCCGTACTGACCTAATTGGTAGTAGGCCCAGCCCAGCGAGTCGATGATCGCACCGCTATCGGGCTGCAGTTCGACGGCCCGATTGAGCATCTCAAACCCACGGTCGAGATTCAGGCCCCGCTCGACCCAGGAATAGGCCAGAAAGTTGAGCACGCTGGGATCGTCCGGATACAGCTCCAGCGACGTCAGCAAAGCGTCTTCCATGCTGTCAAAATCATCCAGGCGGTAGTGCGAAATTCCCTGGATAAACAGCGGCTGAGCAGCGCCCGGCCCCAGTTCAGGGACATCCGCACGCCAGGCCGAGAAGGCTTCGACGGCCTGCTGGTACTGCTCGGCCCGAAAATGGAGAATGCCTCGCTGGCGGTTGATTCCCGGGGTTCCACCCAGCAGGGTTTCAGCCTTAGAAAGGGTGGTCAGTGCGTCGTCGTAACGCCGTTGATCGGACAGCGCCTTTACCTGCCCCAGCAGGGCGGCGAGACGGAACGCCTCCACCTGCTCCAGATCTGCATAGAAGCGCTCAGCCTCTTCGTATCGCTCAAGTTCAAGCAGGGATGAGGCGATGACTTCGGTATAACCGGGGTAAAGACTGGCGGTCGGGGTCAACAGGTAGCCGATTTCCTGCGCATAGCGGTAGGCCAGCCGCGATTGCTCCTGCTCGGCGAGCAGACGGGCGATGACAAACAGCAACTCCGTATAAATGTCTAAGGCCCGAGGCGTCAGCGCGTCGGGGATGGCCTCACCTTCTTCCAGCCGGGCTAACCCGGCTTGACCCGCCGTGCGCGCGCCTGTGGTGAGCAGGGCCTCAAACACGAGCTTGGCGTTGTCCAAATCGCCGGACCGCTCAAAGGCCTCTGCGGCGAGCTGCGCCATGCGAGGGTATTGAAAGGGGTCCTGGTTGATAAAGGCGGCGAAGGCGTCCGCTGAGTCTTCGTACTGGCCTTGCACAGCGTAGATCAGACCGCGCGCGTAATGGCCCAGCGATGAAAAGCCGATGGCGTCCAATCCCGCCTCGACCTTTAACAGCGCCTGATCAGCCTGGCCATTTCCCGTTAGGACGGAGGCGTAGGTGATCGCCTCAATGATGGCGTCCAACCGGGACTCTGCGGCCAGGGGCAGGGTTGCTAGAGCGGTTGGCCAGTCATCCCTGCGGATGGCCTCAATCCGAACGATGGTCTGCGCCAAAGCGTCCTGCGGGTCGATCGCCAAGAAATCCTGCGCATAGGGCAAAGCTGCGTCAAAATCGCCTTCGATGGTAAGAATCTGCATCTGCTGGCGGATCAGGGCTCTTTCGTCCGGATCCTTCTCCAACGCATTGGCCAGGTAGGATGTGGCACTGGCCGCATCACTGGATCGGGTCGCCACCAAAGCGGCAAGGTAATCGCCCGATTGCGCCGTCGCCGTATTCATAACGGTCAGCAAGGACAGGGCGCACGCCAGCCCGAAGGTGGTTTTCATCTGAGCAATTCTCCGAAGGGTCTGCTTTTTAGATAGAGGCACAGGCCTTTGGCGACAAGCTGAGCCCTTGGTTGCTGTCGAATATTTGACGGAAGGTGGGTCCTGAACCTGCGTTTTTAATACGGACTGTCTAGTTTTGAACGCCGTGAAGCTCCCGAGCCTGCCTTTATGTCGCCTTAATCTGCGTCTTTCGCCGTTCCCAGCCGAACAGTCTCAGATCAAGACGACAAAATCATGGGCTTTTTGAAGCTCCCCCACGGTTATTGACAAAACTAGACGCTGGACAGACTTGCTGGAGTGAGTGTGTTTTCCTGCGCAGAACCCGCGTTTAAAGGACACCCCATCACCAAAGGAGGCGAAATCCCCATGAAAGTTCTCGTCTTGGGCGGCGACGGATTTTGCGGCTGGCCGACGGCCCTGCATCTCTCCGAACAGGGTCACGACATCACCATCGTCGATAACCTGTCTCGCCGAAACATCGATAACGAACTCGAAGCCCAGTCTCTGACCCCGATCCAGCCCATGGGTCTGCGGTTATCAGCATGGGCTGAGGTCAGCGGTCGCGAGATCGGCTTCTGCAATCTGGATCTGGCCGAAGACTATGACGCCTTCGCAGCGCTGGTCACGGATCAAAAGCCTGACGCCATCGTCCACTTCGCTGAACAGCGGGCGGCGCCCTACTCCATGAAGTCCGCCAAGCACCGGCGCTACACAGTGGACAACAACCTGCGTGCGACCAACAACATCTGTGCCGCGATTGTGGCATCGGGCCGAGATATCCACCTGGTTCACCTGGGCACCATGGGGGTTTACGGCTACGGCACTGCGGGCATGCAGATCCCGGAAGGCTACCTGAAGGTCCGGGTGGAGGTCCGCCCGGGAGAGGAGGTGGAGACCGAAATCCTGTACCCGGCCAACCCCGGTTCGATCTACCACATGACCAAAACGCAAGACGCGCTGTTCTTCCATTTCTACAACAAGAACGACGGCCTGCGGATCACAGACCTGCACCAGGGCATCGTCTGGGGCACTCAAACGCCACAAACTGAGCGCGACGAGCGGCTGATCAACCGCTTTGACTATGATGGTGATTACGGCACCGTGCTCAACCGCTTTCTGATGCAGGCGGCGGTGGGCTATCCGCTGACGGTGCATGGAACCGGCGGGCAGACACGGGCGTTCATTCATATCAAGGACACGGTCCGCTGCGTGCAATTGGCCCTGAACAACCCCCCGGCGCCGGGGGAGCGGGTCAGCATCCTGAACCAGATGACCGAGACCCACCGCGTGCGGGACCTGGCCGACAAAATTGCGGGAATGACGGGCGCAGAGGTGGCGCGGCTGGAAAATCCGCGCAAGGAAGCGGCCGAAAACGAGCTGCGCGTGGCCAATACGCAGTTCCTGGGCCTGGGGCTCAATCCAACCACGCTGGACGAGGGCCTAATGGCCGAAGTCACACAAATCGCCCAGCGCTATAAGGACCGCGCCGACCTCTCAAAGGTACCCTGCGTGTCCAAGTGGTAAGATCGGCGGAGGCCCGTGTCTGGAAACGACCATGAAAAAAGGCCCGGCGCAGGGAGCGTCGGGCCTCTTTTGTCGGGTCTCAGCCAAAAGGCTGAGTGCGTTTTTTAGTCGTCGTCGGCGTCAACAGCTGCTGCTTCTTCAGCAGGCGCTTCAGCATCGTCATCAGCGTCAGAGCGCGTGATCACGACATCACCGTCTTCGTTGTCAAAAGCGCCGAATTCGAGATCGTTGCCGAAATCGTCTTCTTCTTCCTCAACAACCAGACCCAAGGCCTCTTCTTCGGACTTGGCAACGTTGATCTGTACACTCAGATCAACTTCCGGGTGCAGCTTCACGCGAATGGGGTGAGCCCCAAGCGTCTTGATGGCGCGGTCAAGCAGAACCTGGCTCGAGCCAATGGTGAAACCAGCATCTGAAATGCCCTGCGCAATGTCGCGCGTGGTAACCGAACCGTACAGCTGGCCGGTATCGGACGCCTGGCGAATCATTGGAATGGACAGGCCTTCCATGCGGCCGGCCATGTCTTCCGCTTCTTCACGACGCTTCAGGTTGTCTGCTTCCAACTGAGCGCGCTTGGCTTCAAAAGCAGCCTTGTTGGCGTCAGTCGCGCGCAGAGCGATGCCCTGGGGCAGCAGGAAGTTGCGTGCGTAACCGGGTTTTACGGTGACCACGTCCCCCATCTGGCCGAGCCTATCGACACGTTGGAGAAGGATAACGTTCATCATTGTCTTGTTTTCCTTTTCCGATTTAGCCGATCACGTATGGCAACAGGGCCATCGTGCGGGCGCGCTTGATGGCGCGGGAGAGTTCACGCTGCTTCTTCGCGGATACAGCCGTGATCCGGCTGGGAACGATCTTGCCGCGCTCGGAAAGAAAGCGGCTGAGAAGCTTGGTGTCCTTGTAGTCGATCACTGGAGCGTTAGGGCCAGAGAACGGGCAGGACTTCTTGCGACGGGTAAAGGGACGTCGAGCCATAGTCTTTATCCTCTTCCTAACTCTTATTCAGCATCGCGACGTTCGCGGCGTTCGCCCCGATCGCCACCACGGTCACCACCACGATCACCGCCACGATCACCACCGCGGTCACCACCACGATCACCGCGATCTGGACGATCTGGGCGATCACTGCGTGCTTTGGCGCGCATCTGGATGGATGGACCTTCAGGCATTTCCTCGATACGGAGGGTCATCATGCGCAGAACGTCTTCGTTCAGCGACATGTTGCGCTCCATCTCGGCTTTGCCTTCGTTGTTCATGTCGATATTCAGCAGGACGTAGTGCGCCTTGCGGTTCTTCTTCACGCGGTACGCAAGGGACTTCAGGCCCCAGTACTCGTTGGAGTGAACCGATCCGCCGTATTCAGTCACGATGGTGGTAATCTGCTCGGTGATTGCCTCGACCTGGGTCGGGGAAACATCCGGCCGCGCCATGTAGACGCATTCGTAAAAAGCCATTTTATATGACTCCCTTTGGATAATATGAACGCCCCGGAAACCGGAACGCCAATAGCCCGTTCTTTGGGTAGAGCTCTCGACCGGGCAAGGAGTGTTTGAGCAGCGTTCGTTTAGCCCCAACGCGGCTCTGAAACAACCGTTTCGACGCATGGCTCCCGTGATACCCAGCTAAACCCGAGGCGATGGTTGTCACACCGCCTTCCGCGGCGCATAAACCCCTGCAATTGTTGAGGTCAGTCACGTAAAGGACGGAGCATCGCGTCATGAGAGCTTTCGTGTTTCCCGGTCAGGGCAGTCAGAAAATCGGAATGGGCCAGGATCTGGCCGACTCGTTTCCTGCCGCAAAGGCAGTTTTTGATGAAGTTGATGACGCGCTGGGCGAGAATTTTTCGGCGCTGATTTTTTCCGGGTCAGAGGATGACCTCAAACTCACGGAAAACACCCAACCAGCGCTGATGGCGGTTTCGCTCGCCGTCGTGCGCGCGCTGGAGGCTGACTTCGGTATCGCGCTCAAGGACCACGGCGGCTTCGTAGCCGGGCACTCGCTGGGCGAATACTCCGCGCTCGCTGCTGTGGGCGCGCTGTCGATTGCGGACACGGCAAAGCTGCTGCGTCTGCGTGGACGGGCCATGCAGTCGGCAGTTCCTGTTGGCGAAGGCGCGATGGCAGCGGTGCTGGGCCTGACCATGGAGCAGGTCGAAGACGTGCTGGCCCAGACCGACGACAGCCTGGGCGCCGCAGAAGTCGCCAACGACAATGCGAACGGACAGGTGGTGATCTCTGGCTCAGCCAGCGCGATCAGCGCGGCCAGCGATGCCATGAAAGCCGCCGGCGCGAAACGGGCCTTGCCCCTGCCGGTATCGGCACCCTTTCACTGCTCCCTGATGCAGCCCGCCGCCGATGCAATGGCTCAGGCGCTCGCCTCCGCCGCGATCGGCGCCCCGGCCCTGCCCGTGGTCGCCAACGTGCTGGCTGCCAGCTATGACGACCCGGCGCAGACCGCCGACTTGCTGGTACGCCAGGTCACGGGCCGTGTCCGCTGGCGCGAGTCGGTCGAGTGGATGGCCGGACACGGCGTGACCGAGCTGGTCGAACTGGGCGCAGGGGCTGTACTTGCCGGGCTGACCAAGCGGATCGCACCCGGCGTGACGGCGCAGTCAGTGGGAACAGCAGATGGCCTGCGGGCGTTTGCCGAATCTCTTGGCTGAGCCGGTGTTCCCCCCTACGGTCTGAAAAACGGTCTTAAAAATGACCCAACGATGGACCCCAAGGGTCCGCGAAGAAGGAAAGTCTATGTTTGACCTTACTGGAAAAGTCGCTCTGGTCACCGGAGCCTCTGGTGGCATTGGACGGGCGACGGCGATTGCACTGTCGGCGCAGGGCGCGACGCTGGTTCTGACCGGTCGGCGCGAGGGCGCACTGCAGGAAACCGCAGAGGCCTGCGCAGGACCCTGCCACATCTTTACCGCATCACTGGGGGATCCTCAGGGCGAAGCGAAAATGCTCGCCGACGCTGAGGCAGCCGCCGGTCGGATCGATATTCTGGTCAACAACGCCGGACTGACCAAGGACGGTCTGGCGATGCGCATGAAGGACGACGACTTCGCGCAGGTGATCGACGTCAACCTCTCCGCCACCTTCCGCCTGTGCCGCGGGGCGATGAAGGGGATGATGAAGCGCCGCTGGGGCCGGATCATCAACGTGGTTTCAGTGGTGGGCTTCATGGGTAACCCCGGCCAGGCCAACTATGCCGCCTCCAAGGCCGGAATCGTGGGCATGACGAAATCGATTGCCCGCGAAGTCGGCTCCCGCGGGATCACGGCCAACTGCGTGGCACCGGGTTTCGTGGAAACCGCCATGACCGCAGACTTGCCGGAAAAGGTGGTCGCTGAGCAGATCGCAACTGTGCCGTCAGGCCGCATGGGGAAACCCGAAGAAATCGCAGCTGCCGTGGTGTATCTTGCCAGCGACGAAGCCGGATATATGAGCGGGACGACCTTGCACGTGAACGGCGGGATGGCCATGCTATAGCCGTAGCGGTCAGCAGACCCCCGCTCTGTGGTTTCGACAAGCTCAAAGCTTGTGTTAAGGGACCGCATCCTATTCCTTTCACTGAACAACCATAGGACTGTGAACCATGAGTGACGTTGCTGATCGCGTTAAGAAAATCGTCGTTGAGCGTTTGTCTGTTGAAGAAGACAAAGTTGTTGAGAGCGCAAGCTTTGTTGACGATCTGGGCGCGGATAGCCTGGATACCGTTGAGCTGGTCATGGCGTTTGAGGAAGAGTTCAACCTCGAAATTCCTGACGATGCCGCTGAAAAGATCGGTACTGTTGGTGATGCTGTGAAGCACATTAGCGAAGCTGTCGGCTAAGTCGCAGACTTCTTGAGACGACCAGATTGGCGCCTGGGGCGCCTGTCTGCCTTTTCGGGTGAGGGTTGAGCATGACCGGTTTACGCCGCGTGGTGGTCACCGGCGTTGGCATGGTTTCACCGCTGGGGGCCGGAGTTGATAACAGCTGGAAGCGTTTGCTGAATGCGGAAAGCGGTATCGGAACCATCCAAGGCTTCGATGCTTCTCATTTGCCCTCCACCATCGGGGGCGAAGTGCCGATCGTGGGCGGGGTTCGTGCTGACGACCCTTGTGCGCTGGATGCTGAAGCGGTCATGCCCGACAAGGAACGTCGGCGCGTTGACCCTATTACCATCTATGCCCTCGCTGCCGCGACTGAAGCAGTCGAAATGTCAGGCTGGAAGCCACAGGACGAAGAAGCGCAGAACCGCACAGGCGTGATGGTCGGATCAGGCATCGGCGGAATCCAGAGCTTTACCGATGCGGTTAAGACTGTGATGACCAAGGGTGCACGGCGCTTGTCGCCTTTTGCCATCCCCGCAATTCTGGTGAATTTGCCCTCGGGCCACATTTCCATGAAATATGGCTTCCGCGGCCCCAACCACGCCAATTCAACTGCCTGCACCACCGGCACCCACGCCATCGGTGACAGCGCACGCATGATTGCGCTGGGCGATGCCGACGTGATGGTTGCAGGCGGGACCGAGCACGGCATCATAGAAATTGGCGTTGCGGGCTTCTGTGCCGCACGTGCGCTGTCGACCAAACACAACCACTCCCCAAGCGAAGCGTCCCGCCCGTGGGATAAGGGTCGTGACGGTTTTGTCATTGGTTCGGGTTCGGGCGTCGTGGTGCTCGAAGAACTCGAACACGCCCGGGCGCGTGGGGCGAATATCATCGCTGAAGTCCGAGGCTACGGCATGTCCGGGGACGCACACCACATAACTGCGCCGCCTGAAGACGGCAACGGCGGCCGCCGCGCTATGGAAGCGGCACTGCGCTCGGGCAGCATGAACGTCGAAGACATCGACTACGTCAACGCTCACGGGACCTCGACGCAGCTGGGCGATCTCGCTGAATTCCGCGCCGTGCGTGCACTATTCGGTGAGCACCGCAAGGTCATGTCCATGTCCTCGACCAAGTCCGCCGTCGGTCACGCCCTTGGCGCTGCAGGCGCACTAGAGGCGATTTTCTGTCTGATGGCGATTCGGGATCAGGTGGCACCGCCCACCCTGAATCTGACGGACCCTGAAGACGATATCGACATGGATCTGGTGCCTAATCAGCCACGCGAACGACAAATTCGTGCGACAGTATCTAACAGCTTTGGCTTCGGTGGCACCAACGGTTCGATAATTTTCTCGGCATTTACCGGCTGAAGCACTTTTTGTCGTGGGTTCGGCCCCCCGATTGCTTAAACCGTCAGGAGCGGACACTCGTCGCGTGTTCAAATTCATTTTAAAACTTGGGGTGACCATGGGAGCGATTCTGGCCGCAGCAGCGACGGCGATCCTGGGTCTGGGCGCGTACTGGATGCAGCCACCGCCCTCGGCGACGATAGAAGCGACCTTTGTGGTGCCTCGAGGGGCGGGCCTGGGTCAGATAGCGGATGATCTGGAGGCCGCAAGGCTGATCAACAGCGCGGAACAAATCGTACTGTTGGCCCGGCTGCGCGGCGATACGGCGAGCATCAAGGCCGGCGAGTTTGTCATCCCTGCCAAGGCCAACCCCAACGAAATCCTCGACATCCTAATCGACGGCAAGGCGGTGAACCGCTTTGTCACGGTTCCTGAAGGCGTGACGGTCAAGAACGTCATTGCGCGCCTGAATTCAGCGGATGGGCTGACCGGCGAGGTCACCACAATCCCGGCGGAAGGCACCCTGCTGCCCAACACCTACTCCTACGCGCTCAACGAACCTCGCCAGCGGGTGATCGAACGCATGCAGGCGGCGATGGGCGCAGCGCTGGATGCCGCGTGGGAAGAGCGCGCGTCCGACACAATGGTCAACACAAAACTCGAAGCCCTGACCCTAGCCTCCATCGTTGAGAAGGAAACGGCGATTGCAGCAGAGCGGGCCTTGGTGGCGAGCGTCTATACCAACCGCTTGCGGCAGGGGATGCGGCTGCAGGCTGACCCGACGCTGGTCTATTACCTCTCTGAGGGAACCGGTCGCCTAGGGCGGGGGTTGAAGCGGTCTGAATTGCTGGACGAGAGCAACCCTTACAACACCTACAAGCACAGCGGCCTACCGCCTGGCCCGATCGCCAACCCCGGCATCGACGCCATTCTCGCAGCGCTGACCCCGGCCCAGACTGACTACATCTTTTTCGTTGCAGGCTGCGATGGCGCCACCGCCTTCACAAAGACCTACGCCGAGCACCAGCAGCGCGTACGCGATTGGCGCGCCTGTGAATTCCGCCGCTTCATGCCCAACCCCCCAAAGGCGCGCCCTACGGACGAAATCCCCGCGCATCGGGTGCTCGCCGAAGGCACGAACTCTGTTAGTCAATAGGCGGCAGCTTAGGCTTTGTGTGGAGGGGGTTTAAGCGGGTAGCGATGAAACTCGGCAGTGCGCCCAGCACGCCGGCAACCCAAGTCACCGGCCAGGGAAAGGACACCCGTGCCCGTCCGTCTGCCATGCCGCGCACCATGATATCCGTAGCCCGGTCTCGGTCCATCAGGAAAGGCATGGAGAAGCGGTTGGCGTCGGTCATAGCGCTTTTGACAAAGCCGGGGCAAATCGTCGTCACCGTCACGCCAAAGGGCTTCAGCCGCCCATAGAGCCCTTCGCCCCAGTGCTTCACGTAGGCCTTGGTCGCGGCATAGGACGGAGACTGTGTAATTGCAGCGAAACCGGCCACCGAGGCCATCAGCGCAATTTGACCCTGTCCGCGAGCGGCCATCCGATTGATGATCGGCATCACGGTATTCGAGACCCCGATCATATTGATCATCGATAGCTCGTGGGTGTGTTCAGGCCGTTCCATCAAGTACCGGCCCGTCCCGTACCCAACACCCGCGTTGGCGATCAGCAGGTCGATGGGATTTTCCCGATCGAAGTCGGTCAGCATGCGATCCATGGCGTCGCGGTCGGCAACGTCGACCAGCGCGGGGATCACCCGAGCCCCTTTGGCCTCGCACGCACTGACAACCCCCTGCAGGCGCGCTTGATTACGGCCCGTGAGCAACAGCGTGCGTCCCGGCGCCGCGTAGGCTTCGGCAAGGCCTTCGCCGAGGCCGTTGGATGCGCCAGTAATAACAATGACGGAAGGGTTTTTCATGGCTACGATCCCAATTTATTGACCTCTAAGGCCTACTCTTTGCTGTCCAGCAAGGGTATAGACGCGACATGACTTCAGACCTCTCCCCTATGCAATCCCCCCCCTTGCAATCCATGACCGGCTTCGCAGCGGTTGATGGCAGCCTCGGTGAAACGACCTGGAACTGGTCGCTGAAATCGGTGAATGGAAAGTCCCTGGACGTGCGCTGGCGCATGCCGGGACGGATGGACGGTATCGAAGCGACGCTGAAAAGGCTGCTGCAGGGCCAAGTGACGCGCGGGTCGGTGTCTGCCAGCCTGCAACTCGACCTGCCGGGCGCGCGCCATGAAGTGCAGGTGAACCACGCTGCGCTAGACCGGCTGGCCCAAGTGGCACGGCGGCGGGATGGCCGGGAACCGGATACGGCGGCGCTGCTGTCTCTGCCCGGTATCTTGGAAACCCGAAGCACCTCACTCAGCGAAGACGAACAAACCGCTTTGAACGAGGCCGTGATCGACAGTTTCGCGCTGGCTGCTAAGGCTTTGCGGCTGGCCCGGCTGACCGAAGGCGCTCAGCTCTATCATGTGCTCTCCGGTCTGGTCGATCAGATCGAACACCACACCGGGGAGGCTGGGCCGCTGGCCGACGCCGTGACCGTCGCCATGGCCGAACGGCTATCGTCGTTGGCCGCAGATCTGGCGCTGAAGGCCAGCACGGCAATCCCCGAAGACCGTTTGGCCCAAGAAGCCGCCATTCTCGCTACCAAAGCTGACGTGCGAGAAGAACTCGATCGCTTGCGCGTGCATATCCAAAGCGCGCGGGAACTGCTGACCTCAGGCGAACCTGCGGGGCGCAAGCTGGATTTCCTGGCGCAAGAATTCATGCGGGAAGCCAATACCCTGTGTTCCAAGGCCGGTTCGATGGCGCTGACCAACATCGGTCTGGCGCTGAAATCCGTGGTTGATCAGTTTAAGGAGCAGGTGGCCAATGTCGAATAAACCGCTGTCCCGTCGCGGGTTGATGCTCGTTCTCTCCTCGCCCTCTGGCGCGGGCAAAACCACGATTTCGCGGGCCTTGCTCCAAGGCGACGATAATCTCGCGCTATCAGTATCCGCTACAACCCGCCCCCCGCGCGAAGGCGAAGTGGACGGCGTTCACTACCATTTCACCAGCGAGCCCGAGTTTCAGGAACTGGTGGACAGCGACGGCCTGCTCGAATGGGCCACGGTGTTCAAGAATTCCTACGGCACACCTCGCGCCACGATCGAAACCGCGTTAGACGAAGGTCGGGACGTGCTGTTCGACATCGACTGGCAAGGGACGCAGCAGCTGCGTCAAAAGATGCCGCAGGATCTGGTGAGCGTGTTTGTCCTGCCACCGTCTCTGGCTGCGCTGGAATCCCGGCTGAAGTCGCGCCAGACGATGACTGACGAAACCGATGACCAGGTCGCTTATCGCCTGTCCAAAGCCCCCGGCGAGGTTTCCCATTGGGCGGAGTACGATTTCATCATCGTGAACAGCACCATCGACGAAAGCGTCGAGCAGGTCCGCGCCATTCTTGCTGCCGAGAGACTGAGGCGGGAACGGTGGAAGGGTTTGGATCAGATCGTCTCGGACATTCGCTCCATCGAGAACTAAATCGCTTCGGCGATCCGGCGGAAGTCTTCGGGCGGGCGCTCTTCAGCCCGGGCTGTGGGCGGGATCTCAAGGGCTTCGAGGAACGCCTCAGCCTGGGGAACGATGGATTTCAGCGACTGCCGCAGCATTTTCCGCCGCTGACCGAAAGCAGCAGCCGTCACACGCTCAATTTGCGAGAACAGCGCCAGAGGCCCGGGCACGTCTGCACGCGCGTCCAGTCGAACAATGGCGGACGTCACCTTGGGCGGCGGGGTAAAGGCCTGCGCCGGCACGTCGAACTGTCGCTCCGCAGCCGCCACGGTGAGCGCGGTAAGAACCCCCAGCCGACCATAAGCCTTATCGCCGGGCTGGGCCGTAATCCGGTCCACCACTTCACGCTGAAACATCAGCGTGAGCGACCGATAAGCTCCGGCTTCCCGCCACAAATCCCGTAACCACGCGACCAGCAGGGGCGTGGCGACGTTGTAAGGCAGGTTGGCCACGATGGCGCGGGGGGCGCTGACCTCGTGCAGCAGATCCACCGCCAAGGCGTCCTCGAACCGCACCTCAAGCCCCTTCTCCAACCCTTCCCGGGTCTGGGCCAGCTGTTCGAGAATGGGCGCCGTGCGGCGGTCCTTTTCGATCACCAGCACACTCTGGGCCTGGGTTTGCAGCAAGGCCCGCGTCAGGCCGCCAGGACCGGGGCCAACTTCGATCAGATTGCAGCCGTCCAAAGGGTCCGCAGACCGGGCAATGCGCGCTGTCAGGTTGAGGTCGAGCAGGAAGTTCTGCCCCAGCGCTTTGGTCGGCGCGAGGTTGTGGGTGTCGAGCACGGAACGCAGCGCTGGCAGGTCGTCTATATTCACCGGGTTAGCAACTCAGAACCGGTAATCAATGTACGCATTCCGCCGCAGATCAGCATCATAGCGACGGGTGAGCTTTTTGATTCGCTCATTGGTCAGGCGTTCGCGCACAGCATCAGCAGTCAGGGGATCCACCTCGACCCGCTTGCCGCAGACCATGTACACCGATCCCCCGCCGTCCCCAGGCAGCGGTGGGCTAACTTCTCCCACCTCCAGCGCAGACAGCGTCACCGAGATGATCGGCGGCAGGGTCGAGAGGTCGGTTTCGCCCAGATTGCCCGAGCCCGGCTCGCCATAGTCGGCGATGACCTGATCAAACTGACGACAACCCCGAACCTGCTCCGAAATCGAGGTCAGCAGAGCCAGGCGCTGCTGCGCGATGGGGTTGCTGAGGTCCTCAGGCAGATTCAGGAATAGATGCCGCAGCGCTGCAATGGTGCGCGAAGACGCAGCCCCGATGGGACGACGGTTGAGGATGCCCATGATGAAATAGCCATCGTCAGTGCGGATGGGAACTTCGGTAATCTGCCCCGGACGAATGGTGGCGAGCCCGGCCTCAAGATCCGCCTCCAGCGATCCTTCAGGCACCCACCCGCGGGCGCCGCCCAGACCTGAAGTCGCGGCGTAGGAATATTGCTGCGCTAATTTGCCGAAGTCTGAACCCTGCTGAAGCTGCTCGATGATCTGCAAAGCCTGCTGGCGGACCTCGCGTTCAGAGGACTGACCGTTAAAAGGCAGAAAGATTTCTACCAACTGCCGCTCGGACCGACCGCGCAAAGCATTGATGCGGTTGATTTCGGCCATCAACTCGCTGTCGGAGATTTCAACGTCCGGCATGACCTGGCGCTGGCTAATGGCATTCAACGCGATCTGCGCACGAATTTGTTCCTGCATGGTCTTAGCCGGAACCCCCGATTTGCGGATCAGGGCCTCGAAGCCGTCACGGTCGAGTTTGTTCTGCTTGGCGATGCTGTCGAATGCATCCATGACGAAGGCATCGCGAATGTCGATCTCAAGCCGTTTGACTTCCTGCAGCCGAATCTTGTCCGATACCAACTTGTCCAGCACCTGCGGCGCCAGTGCGAGACGGCGCTCTGTGGTGTTTGGCACTTCGGCGACCATAATCGCCATGTTGATGCGATAGGCCAGATCCACATCCGTGATGATGTCGTCGTTGACCACGGCCAAAACCCGCACCGAAGACTGCTGTGCCCCTGCGGACGACAGCCCAACCACGCTCAGCAGACACAGAGCGAGAATGGCGAACCAATGTTTAACCATGGTGACGGTGAGACCCTTATGGTGATGAAGACGGCAGAACGCCTTTTTGCAATATGCGACTATACTGCGCAAGCGCGGCAATAATCGAGCCTTTGCCGCGCTCCTGTCTTCACGAGGCAGCGCGTTCCTTGCGACCGAGACCATCAAACAGGTCCAAGGTCGCGTCCAGCCAAGCCTGAACCGGCTCTCCGCCATAGGACGCGAGATCAAAGGTTGAGACGGTACGCACCCACTGGAAGGTGCCAAAGGCGATGTAATCAGCGTAGGACGGCACCCGGCCGCCAAGCCATTGCTGGGTCTCAAGTGTCTTGACCATGGGCAAAAGCACGCCTTTGAGCTGGGCTTTGGCGGGTTCAGCCGCACCGGCCACAAAGTCCTCCAGACCCATACCAAATCGCTTTTCCCGGGATGCGCGGAAGTAGTCGCGGTCCTTGTCCTGAAGCTGGTTGTAGATATCCAGCAGGATCACGCGGATCACTTGGGGATTGAGGGAGAAGCTTGCCCAGTTGTTGATGAACAGGGCGTGTGCCTTGCCTTTTTCACCGCCAAACAGACTCGGTCCTTCGGAAAAGGATTCCTCCAGATGCAGGGCAATGGCCCAGCTGTCAGACAACACGGCTTCGTCGATTTCAACCGTCGGTACAATCTTGCGCGCGCCGTCGCAGATGCCGGGAATATCGGTAAAGCCGATTTTCTCACACTCGTGGTCCAGGCCTTTGTGAGCCAAGGCCATGGTGGTGCGCCAAGCATGAGGAGAGAACCGCGCGCCCTCGGCGGTGGTAATGTCGTAGGTCTTGATTGTTGTCATCTTTGGTTTCCTATGCCTCCTGACGGATCAAATCCGCTGCCTTCTCGGCGATCATTATCGTGGGCGCGTTGGTGTTGCCACCGACCAGACGCGGCATGACCGACGCATCGATAACCCGCAAACCCGCAATCCCTTTGACCCGTAAGTCAGGCATCAGTGGGGCATTGAGATTATCCGCCGCGCCCATGGCGACGGTGCTGGTCGGGTGATACACCGTATCGGCGGTTTCAAGTATCCATTCTCGGACCTGTTCACGGGTCTGCACCGCCGCGCCCGGGCTGATTTCCTCGCCGCGATACGCGTCAAACGCCGGCGCGCCCATCAGGGCCCGCCCCCAGCGAGTCGCAGACATCAGCACGTCGAGGTCGTGATCGTCCGGGTCGGAAAGGTATTGAGGGTCGATCAGCGGCTTTGCGGTGGAGTCGGGTGAAGCCAGCCGGATTTCGCCAGTGGACTTGGGGTAGAGGTTGCAGCAGTGCACGCAGAAGCCGTAGCCCCAGACCCATTTGCGGCCGTGATCTTTGATCCGGGCGGGTAGGAAGTGGAACTGGATGTCGGGGATATCCAGATCAGGAGACGATTTGGCGAAACCACCTGCCTCGGCCACGTTTGACGCCAGCGCCCCCTCGCGCTGACGCAACCACTTCGCCCCCCAGCGCGCCATTCTAAAGCCTATGTTCCATTCGAAACCCAGGCCGACGCCCGTGGTGGCGTGGTGCTCGATAATAACATCCAAATGATCCGCAAGCCCCTGCCCCACACCCGGCGCATCCAGCACCACAGGGATACCAAGGGCCCGCAAGTGGTTCGCCGGACCTATGCCGGAGAGCATGAGAACCTGCGGACTGTTGATCGCCCCGGCACTGAGCAGCACTTCCCGTCTGGCGCCGATTCTTTCGGACGGCTCGTCACCTGTGCCGCCCAGCTCGACGCCGGTGGCACGCTGGCCCTCAACGGTGATGCGCCGGACGTGCTGCTGGGTCATAATGTGCAGGTTGGGCCGGGCCTGAACCGCATCGGAGAGATATGACCGTGCGGCTGATGCGCGCAGACCCCGGCGCGTGGTCGTCTGATACAGCCCGACCCCTTCCGTGTCCTCGCCCCGATTGAAATCGTTCGTCAGCGGCAGCTGCGTCTGCTGTCCGGCTTCAACAAACGCCAGGCTCAGGGGATTAGGGTCCGCCGGATCGGAGACGCTCAGCGGGCCGTCGACACCGTGCAGCTCATCCGCGCCGCGCGCATTGTCTTCAGCCTTCAGGAAGTAGGGCAGCACCGAATCGTAATCCCAGCCTGTCGCCCCCATAGCGGCCCAACCATCGTAATCGGCACGCATGCCACGCGCATAAATCATCGCGTTGACGGACGACGACCCGCCCAAAACCTTACCGCGCGGCCAGAAAGGCTGGCGGCCCTTCATGTGGGTCTGGGGCTCGACGGTATAGCCCCAGGACAGGGCGTCAAACTTACCCAGCACAGCAAGGCCAAAAGGCAAATGGATTGCGGGATTACGGTCTCGGGAACCGGCTTCTATCAAGCACACAGTAACATCCGGATCGGCTGACAGGCGGTTGGCCAGCACACAACCCGCCGACCCCGCGCCAACAATGACATAGTCAAATTCCAAGGCAAAACCTTCCTCAATCCGTACTCACTTCCACCCTTAGCACGGCTTAAATGCAGACGCATGTCTTGCGGATCGTGGCAAACTGACCTTATCTGGACCAAACCAGTCTTCTAACCCATTTAAACTAGCGATATGCCCCGCCTCGACGTCTCCCGCATTTCCACCGGTTACAGCTCCAGCCATCCCGTTCTTAACGACCTGTCGTTGAGCGTGGACGACGGCGGGCGGCTGGCGCTTGTGGGGGCCAGTGGCAGCGGGAAGACGACGCTGTTTCGGGCCGTGGCCGGGTTCATGGATCTGATGGACGGCAGCATCCGTGTGGGCGATCGCGAGGTCAGCGCGCCCGGGCTGACCATTGACCCCGAACGGCGCGGCGTAGGTCTGGTGTTTCAGGATCTGGCGCTGTTCCCGCACATGACCGTCGAGCGCAACATTCGCTATGGCCTCAGAGGCATCTCTGGGCGCGAAGCACACCACCGAGTCGATGCCCTGCTGGAGCTGACCGGCCTGACTGAATTCCGCCGCGCGCGTCCTGATGCCCTGTCGGGTGGTCAGCAGCAACGGGTCGCGCTGGCGCGGGCGCTGGCACCCAAACCCGGGGTTCTACTGCTCGATGAGCCGTTTTCCAGCCTCGATCTGGAGACCCGTCTGCGCTTGCTGCAATCGGTCACCGAGATCCTCGACGCCGAACAGATGACCGCTTTGCTCGTCACCCATGATCAGGGCGAGGCCTTTGCTTTTGCCGATGAAGTTGCCGTGATCGGCAACGGCAAGGTCGAACAATCAGGCGCGCCGGAAAGCCTGTACGCCACCCCCGCATCGCGGGAAGTTGCCCGGTTTATCGGCGAAGGCTCCTTTCTACGCGCCTGCTTCGCTCCCGGTCAGATGACCGTGCAAACCCCCTTTGGCGACGTCATGCCGCGCTGGGTCCAGGCCCCACCCAGCGGTCAGGAAGAAATCGACATCCTGATCCGTCCCGAAGACCTGTCACTGGCGATGCAAGGCGACGAAGGTACCCACGTCCGCGTGCTGAGCCACCGCTACATGGGTTCGTTTGTTGATCTCATGGTCAGCTTGGATGACGGCCAGCAACTGCACTGGCACTCGCCCGTTATGACGGCCCCCAGCGCAGGCGCAGACGTGCGGGTGACGCTCAAGGGCGGGCTCTACCCGGTGTTCCGGCGCGCATAGCGAGCCCAGCCGCATCAATCGCTCTGGGTTGGCACCCCAACAACCACGCCGGGCTGAATATGCGCTTGGTCGTAGGCTTTGCGGGCAAAAACTTCACGAACCATGGGCGCAAAGAAATCGAGGTCCTTCATGGGATAGTCCGGGTCAAAACTCGACTGATCCCAGCGCTCGCAGAAATCGACGCAGGACTGATAGTAAGGGCTATCTTTGAACTCCCGCCGCTTCTCCGGATCCCAGCCGTAGTGCTCGGCGTAGTAGACCATCTGGAAAATCCCATGGTGCTCCACCGTCCAGGCCACCTCGTCCCGCACAAAGGGCCGGACAATCTCAGCGGCCATCTTGTCGTGGTTCTGCGGGGCTAGACCGTCACCGATGTCGTGCAGCAACGCCGCAACGATCCAGTCGATATCCGCCCCATCCTCGAGCGCGCGGGTCGCCGACTGCAAGCCGTGCTCCAGCCGACTGATCTTGTACCCGGCCAGCGTCTCATTCCCCTGCCGTGCCAGCTCACGCAACACGCGCTCCCCAGTTTCGTTGACGAAGGGCTGCTCCAGTGCGTGCAGCGCGAGATAATCCTCCCGTGTACCGTGCTTCATTTCGGTAAAGGAGACTTCAAATCCATCTGGAACAATATCACTCATAGCCGGGCCTTAGATCATTTGCTAAGGGCTGGAATACCACTTTTTGTAGGCCGAGGTCATGTCCGAAAACGTCACTTCTTCACCCTCCTCCGCGGACTTGATTCAGACCTATGCGCGGCTGGGCTTCACCTCCTTTGGCGGACCCGTAGCCCACATCGGCTACTACCGCGATGCCTTTATCACCAAGACCGGATGGATGGACGACGAAGCCTTTGCCGAACGCTTGGCTCTTTGTCAGGCACTGCCGGGACCAACCAGCAGCCAGATGGCCTTTGCCTGCGCTTGGAAGATGTCCAGCTCGCTGGGCACGGCCTTCCTCTGTCTGAGCCTATTCCTGATCCCATCCATGGTGATTCTACTCGCGCTGGGCCTGTTCTTTGTCGCCGCTGCTGGTGGCGGCATGGGCCAGGGCTTTGTGCAGACTTTTATGGCGCATCTCGCGGACTGGATGACGCCGCTGGTGGTCGCGGTGATCTCGTTTGCGACCATCGGCATGTTCAAAACCTTGTCCGTTGGACGTGTGCGACGCCTGACCACCATTCTGGCGTTCTTGATCGTGCTGCTGCTGGCCGGCCTGGATAGCTTGCCGGATCTGGATTTAGGGCCGCTCCAGATTTTCGTGCAGCTGACCCCGATTGTCCTAGGCGCCTTGATGGGCTTGCTGTTCCTGCGCAACGACGAAGCCGTCAGTGCATCGATCACAGCCGACAGTGAGGCGGACACAGCCAGTGAGACCCACAACGGCAATCAGTTGGCCCCGTCTCAAACGAGAAGTTCTCAGCAGCGCGGGCTCGTTTTGCCCTGCCTGATCGTCTTTTTCACGCTGCTGGGCCTGTCGATGGCGGTGATTCTCTTCAAGCTTGGTCCGGTTCCCGTCCAACTGATCGCTGGCTTCTATGAAGCCGGTTCGCTGGTGTTTGGCGGCGGACACGTGGTTCTGCCTCTGCTCAACGATGTGCTGGTGGAACCCGATCTGGTCCCCGAAAGCGCGTTTCGCACCGGTTACGGCTTCGCGCAGGCCATTCCCGGCCCAGTTTTCGCCGTTGCAGCCTTCCTGGGCGGGCAGTTTGGCGGGTTGAGCGGGTTGGTGTTGGGCTTGCTCGGCACCATCGCGATTTTCCTGCCCGGCGTGCTGCTGGTGATGGCTGTCGTGCCGCTGTCGGCCGCGTTTTCTCAAGTTCGCGCCTACAAAGCCGCGCTCGCGGGGGTCAATGCCGCCGTCGTCGGCCTGCTGGGCGCAACCGCCTTTGGCCTGTTTTTCCAGCTTTGGGAGCCGGGACTGCTGATCCAACAGGCCAGCGACACCACCGCCTACGTCGCTGCAGCGCTGCTGGGGCTGTTCTTCCTGTGGGTACTGCGCCTGCCGCCTCTGGTTCTGATAGCGCTGACGCTGTTTGCCGCTCTGTTAACCACGCTCCTCTGAGTCGATCTTTCATGGCTATGACACCGAGTTGATCCTGCTAAGGTGCCGGGCAACATTTCTCGCTTTCTGGAGCCCCTGTCCGTGGAACCCAAAACCGAATCTTTTAGCTACGAGCAATTGCTCGCGTCTTCCCGTGGTGAGCTTTTCGGCCCCACAAACGCTCAGCTGCCTGCCCCGCCGATGCTCATGTTCGACCGCATCACCAAAATCTCCAACGAAGGCGGCGAGTTTGGCAAGGGCGAGATCATCGCCGAGCTGGATATCAAGGACGATCTTTGGTTCTTCGACTGCCACTTCATCGGCGACCCGGTGATGCCAGGCTGTCTGGGTTTGGATGCCATGTGGCAGCTGGTCGGGTTCTACCTTGGCTGGACCGGTGGCGAGGGCAAGGGCCGCGCACTGGGCTCGGGCATGGTCAAATTCACGGGCCAGGTGACCAAAGACGTAGAACTGGTGACCTACACCATCCAGATGAAAAAGGTGATCCGTCGCGGCATCAACCTTGGCATTGCCAACGCCAAGCTCGAAGTCGATGGCCGTGAAATCTACACCTGTGAAGACCTGCGCGTCGGGTTGTTTACCTCCCTGTCTCAGTTCTAAACCCACCTCCTGCGTAGGAAGCCCAGCTTATGGCCATGCGTCGCGTCGTTGTTACCGGTCTCGGAATCGTCTCAAGCATCGGAGTGGGGAAGGACGCTGTCCGTCAATCCCTGCGCAATGCCACCTCGGGCATCGTATTGCAGCCGGACTACGTCGAACGCGGCTTTCGTTCTCAAGTCGCAGGGACCATCAAGACCGAGCTGGAAGACCACATCGACCGCCGCGCGCTGCGCTTCATGGGGCCACCTGCGGGTTACGCTTACATCGCTATGCAAGAAGCATTGGCGGATTCCGGAATGGAAGAAGCCGACTACGCTGAAAATGATCGGGTCGGACTGATCATCGGCTCGGGCGGGCCGTCGATGAAGTGGCAGACCTACGCCATGGAAACAGCGGCGGAAAAGGGCGTGAAGCGGATCGGGCCGTTCAACGTGCCAAAGGTCATGTCCTCGACCTGTTCTGCCGTCCTGTCCACGCTGTTCAAAATCCATGGCCACAACTACTCCATTACCTCCGCCTGCTCGACCTCTGCGCATTGCATCGGACACGCGGCTGAGCTGATCCAGTTCGGCAAGCAGGACGTGGTGTTCGCCGGCGGCGGCGAGGAAGAACACTGGTCCTTGTCGATGAGTTTCGACGCTATGGGAGCGATGAGCTCCAAGTATAATGACACGCCCGAACGTGCGTCCCGCGCCTTTGACAAAGACCGCGACGGCTTCGTGATTTCCGCTGGTGGCTCCGTGCTGGTGCTCGAAGAATACGAACGGGCGAAAGCACGCGGGGCCAAGATTTACGCTGAAATCGTTGGCTACGGCGCAACCTCAGACGGACACGACATGGTGGCACCATCGGGCGAAGGCGCGATCCGCTGCATGCACCAGGCACTGGCCGGCTTCGACGGTCGCGCGGTGGCAGCTTCTGAGGTGCAATACATCAACGCCCACGGCACCTCGACGCCAGTGGGTGACGTGGCCGAACTGGGCGCGGTCAAAGCCGTCTTCGGCGAAGGCACGACCCCGGCCGTCGGCTCGACCAAGTCACTCACCGGTCACGCGCTGGGGGCTGCGGGATCGAACGAGAGCATCTATTCACTGCTGATGATGGACGGCGGCTTCCTGGCGCAGTCCCCGAATATCGACGAACTCGATGAAGCGACCGCAGGCGTGGACATCCTCACCGACCACCGTGATCTCGAAGTGCACACCGCGCTGTCGAATTCCTTTGGCTTCGGCGGCACCAACGCGTCACTGATTTTCTCCAAGGCTCTGCTGTAGCAGCTTTGCTGCGAGCAGACCGAGACGCAGGCTGATCAGGCCGCCGGGTTCTTGTTGTCTTTGGACCCGGCCCAGGACCGAAGGCGGGTCTCATTGCCCACCGCCGGCATCCGCGGGATCAGCATCGATAGCACAAGCGACCCCACCGCCATGCCCGCCCCGGCAAAGAACACAAGCGCCGGCGAGATCAGCCACACCAGCCCAAAGACAAACGGCACTGCAACCGCCGCAATGTGGTTAATGGTGAACGCAACGGCCGCCGTGCTGGCAATGTCTTCGGGGTCTGCGATCTTCTGAAAATACGTGCGCATGGCAAAGGCCAGCTTGAAAAACAGATGGTCGAGGATAAACAGCGCGATGGCGAGCCAGGGCGTTGTTACCAGCCCGTAGAGGATGAAAATCGGTATCAGCCCAGCGTACTCGATCACCAACGTCCGGCCTTCACCAAACCGCTTGATGAAGCGCCCAACCAGCGGTGCAAAGGCCATGTTCAACACTTCGTTGAGCAGCAACAAAGCAACCATGTCTTCGATGTGGATGTTAAACTTCTCGACCAGCAGCACGCCCGCGAACACGGTAAAGATCTGTCGCCGCGCACCCGCGATAAAGGTCAGGGCGTAATACAGCCAGTACCGCCCCCGCAGCACAATGCCCGTCCGTTGCACGGCCCCACGCGGCAGGGTCTCAAACCCACCAAATCCGATCATGGCCGAGACCACGCAGATAATCCCACCGACCAGGAACACGACCAGATAGCTGAGATCAAAGATCTTGAACGCCAACCACGACCCGCCGATGGTCAGGATGGCGGCAATAGACGTGGTCGTGACCACCCATCCCAGCAGAACCGGCGCCCGGTCCTTAGGGAACCATTGCAGTTGCAGGCTTTGCGCGTAGGTCTCGTAGTAGTGAAAGCCAACCGACATGATCGACATGGTGATGGCGATGCCCCAGAAGGTCGGGAAAAAGCCGGTCAGCGCCGTGCCCAAGCCCAGCATAGCCAAAAAGAAAATCGCGAGCTTCTGCTCCCGGATCACTGCGACGAAAAACACGGCGGTAAAGGCCAGGAAGCCCGGGATCTCCCGGATCGAATGCAGCGCACCCATTTGAAAGCCGTCAAAACTGGCAATTTCAATGGCAAAATTGGTGATCAGCGAGGCCCAGACCGTGTATCCAACAGCACCGCCAGCCGCCATGATCATGATCAGCGCGATGGCCTGCCTCAGGGTGGGTCCGGTGAATTCAAGCGAGTCGCGGGTCGCATCGGCGGAGGCGGAAGCCGAAGCAGGGGGGGAAGCGGCGGGGGTGGTCACAAACAGGTTTCCTCGTTACTCCCTCAACCTGCACCTTGCGCGCAGGAAGTCAAAACATCACAGCGACATGCCTGTCCCGATGTCTCGTGTTTAAGACGGCTGCTGATGCCAGCGCTGCGCGATTGGCTGGCGAGGCGAAGCCGAGCCAGTCAAGCGCCACCCCAAACGCTATGTGCCCTCGTCACCGTCTGCCGCCAAAAAAGAAAGGCCACGGAAGATTCCGTGGCCTTTGGAAAAGCGCCGGTCCGCGCAGCGGGCCGACATGGCACTCAAAGCGCGCTTTAGTCTTCGGCTGTCTCTTCGCCGGTCTCCTGATCCACTTCCTTCATGGACAGCTTGACCTTGCCCCGATCGTCAAAACCGATGCACTTGACGAAGACCTCATCGCCTTCATTGATGACGTCGGTGGTCTTGTTCACGCGGCCTTCGGTCAGGTTGGAAATGTGCACCAGACCATCGCGGGAGCCGAGGAAGTTCACGAACGCCCCGAAGTCCACGCACTTGACCACTTTACCGCGGTAGATCGTGCCGACCTCAGGGTCAGCGGCGATGCCCTTGATCCAGTCGATCGCCGCAGCGATGGATTCCTGGCTGGTGGCTGAGACCTTGATCGTGCCGTCTTCTTCGATATCGACAGAAGCGCCGGTTTCCTGGGTGATTTCCCGGATAACCTTGCCGCCGGTACCGATGACTTCGCGGATCTTGTCCTTGTTGATCTTGATGGTTTCCATCTGTGGCGCGTGCGGGGAAAGCTCCTCGCGTGCCGTATCCAACGCCTTGGCCATCTCGCCGAGGATGTGCATACGGCCGTCCTTGGCCTGATCTAGGGCAATCTCCATGATTTCCGGCGTGATCGAGGTGATCTTGATATCCATCTGCAGCGAGGTCACGCCCTCAGACGTTCCAGCCACTTTGAAGTCCATATCACCCAGATGATCTTCGTCACCGAGAATGTCCGATAGAACCGCGAAGCGTTCACCTTCTTTGATCAAACCCATGGCGATACCCGCACAAGGCCGCTTGAGCGGCACACCGGCGTCCATCATCGAAAGGGACGCACCACAAACAGTCGCCATCGACGACGAGCCGTTGGATTCCGTCACTTCCGAGAGCACTCGGATGGTGTAAGGAAAGTCGTCCTTTTCTGGCAGCAGCGGCCGCATGGCCCGCCACGCAAGCTTGCCATGACCAATTTCCCGACGACCCGCGCCACCCATGCGACCGGTCTCACCTACGGAGTAGGGCGGGAAGTTGTAGTGCAGCATGAAGTGCGAGCGGTAGTCGCCTTCGATGTTATCGATGATCTGCTCGTCCTGCGCTGTGCCCAGCGTGGTTGTAACCAGCGCCTGGGTCTCACCGCGGGTGAACAGGCTCGAGCCGTGCGTACGCGGCAGGATCGTGGTTTCCGCGACGATCGGGCGCACGGTCTTGGTATCGCGACCGTCGATGCGCACACCGGTATCAAGGATACCACCGCGAACGATGTCCTTTTCCAGGTTTTTGAGCGCACCGCCGATCAGGGCGGAGTCAAACTGCTCAGCAAGCGCTTCCTTGGCCGCAGACTTAACGGCATTGACCGCTTCCACGCGTTCCTGCTTGACCGTCTTGGTGTAAGCCGCGCGCAGGCCGTCAGAGGCCTGTGCAGCGACCGCACCGGCACAGTCCGCCAGCTCGGGGGCTGGCTCGGCCATGTCGATCGGGTCCTTAGCGCAGTCTTCAGCGAAGTCGATGATCATGTCGATGATCGGTCGGTAATTCTCATGACCAAACTTCACCGCGCCAAGCATGACTTCCTCGGACAGCTCTTCGGCCTGGCTTTCGACCATCATCACGCCTTCAGCCGTGCCTGCGACCATCAAGTCCAGGTCGGTTTCAGCCATTTGTGAAAGCGTTGGGTTGAGGATGTATTCGCCGTCCTTGTAGCCGATTTTCGCAGCCCCGATTGGACCGAGGAAAGGCAGGCCAGAAATGGTGAGCGCCGCAGAGGCAGCCACCATAGCGAGCACGTCGCCATCGTTTTCCAGATCGTGGCTGAGCACGGTCAGGATCACCTGAGTTTCGTTCTTGTAACCATCCACGAACAGCGGGCGAATCGGGCGGTCAATAAGACGACTGGTGAGCGTCTCTTTCTCCGTCGGACGGCCCTCACGCTTAAAGAAACCGCCAGGAATGCGGCCAGCTGCGGAGTACTTTTCCTGGTAATTTACAGTCAGGGGGAAGAAGTCGATTCCCTCCTTGGGGGTTCTGGCACCGACTGCGGTCGCCAGTACGACGGTATCGCCGTAACGTGCCAACACAGCACCATCAGCCTGTCGCGCCGCGCGGCCTGACTCAAGGGACAGCGTCCGGCCGCCCCACTCGATTGATTTACGAGTAATTTCAAACATCGTTTGTCCTATAGCCCCGGGTTCACTTTACCGCCCCATGCGGAAAAGCAGCCGACCCAAGGCCGTCTTTTTCTTGCGTTTCAATTCATCTGCTCTGGAACACCGAACCCAAGGAGCAACGGCCTGGTGCAGCAGAAAGAGAGCAGCCCTTTCCCCCGCACCAGCGATTGGAGCGTAAGTCCGACGCCGCCCCTATGAGATGGCGCCCGGCTTGGGCTGTTCCAGTGCAGGGGAGGAAGTCGCACACTTTGCCGCGCCCGGAAACAAAAAACCCTGAGATGTCAGAGCACCTCAGGGTTCCGTTTCCGTCTTAAGCGGCCGTCCAGCCGCTCAATCGGGGCTTCATAGCCCCTGTGCTGCTTTAGCGGCGCAGTCCCAGACGCTGGATCAGCGACTGGTAGCGCGCGTCTTCCTTGCGCTTGACGAAGTCGAGCAGGCGACGACGCTGACCCACCATGATCAGCAGACCACGGCGCGAGTGGAAGTCGTGCTTGTGCTCTTTCATGTGCTCGGTGAGGTTTTTGATGCGCTCAGTAAGGATTGCGACCTGAACTTCTGGGGAACCGGTGTCGCCCGGCTTGAGGCCAAATTCTTCAACGAGTTCGGCTTTACGTTCTACCGTAATAGACATGAGTATTTCCTTGTCGGCAGCATCTTCATTTAAAGATTGAACACACGGATGGGCTGCAATTGTCCCGCGTCAAACCGAGCAAGCGCGAGAAGTCGCCCCTGCACCGTCACGACAACCTCATCATCAGGACCAATGTCCCCGAGTCTGCCGATTTGGGACCGGCGCACCAGTGAAACCGGATTGCCGTTACGCATGCGAACCGCCTCCGTCGGATCCAAGTCCACAGCCGGGATGCCGGCCAGCGCATGAATTGGATCTGCGAGGTATTCAAACAGGACGCTCTCTTGCCCTAAGTCTTCGAGTTTTTCCAGTGAAACCGCCTGCTCTAAATCGAATGGCCCGGTTGCAAGACGGCGGAGGCTCGTCACATGCCCCAGCGTTCCACAGGCTAAAGCGATGTCTCGGGCCAGTGCGCGAACGTAGAAACCCTTGGTTGCTTCGACCTCAAATTCTGCCGCCTCAGGCGCATAAGACAGCAATTCGAGTCGATACACCGTCATCGGCCGGGCGGCGAGTTCAAAATCTTCGCCGTCGCGGGCGAGGTCATAGGCGCGCTCGCCATCGACCTTGATCGCTGAGACTTTAGGCGGAACCTGCATGATCTCGCCGTTGAAATCCTCCATCGCAGCGCGAACATCGGCCTCGCTAGGGCGAACATCACTGGTCTCCAGCACAGCGCCCTCCGCGTCATCCGACGCCGTCCGAGCGCCAAAGGCGACGGTAAAGGTATAGGTCTTTGGGCCATCCATCACATAGGGAACGGTTTTGGTCGCCTCGCCCAGCGCCACGGCCAGAACGCCGGTGGCCAGCGGGTCCAGTGTGCCCCCATGGCCCGCCTTCTGCGCATCAAACAACCGCCGAACCCGGTTGGCGGTCTCGGTTGATTGCAGCCCTTGTGACTTATCGATGATAATCCAGCCATGAATGGGCTGGCCCCGTTTGCGTCGCGCCATATCTCTATGATTAACCAGTCTGTACCAAACAAGTAGTTGAGCCGGGTTCCTAGCGCTTCCCGGGTCCCATGCCTAGAAAAACAGGGTTTCCCATGCCGCACGCCACCCCTCTATCAGACGAACAGCGTCAGCAATTGCTGGCTGATCACCCCAAATGGAGCCTCAGCGAGGTCGGAGACGCTGTCTCACGGCAGTTCCAGGGCCGTGACTTTGTCCACGCCTTTGCCTTTATGTCCGCCGTTGCAATCGAAGCGGAAAAGCTCAACCATCACCCCGAGTGGTCAAACGTCTATCGAACCGTCGAAATCCGCCTGACGACCCATGATACGGGCGGGTTGAGTGATCTTGATGCGCGCCTGCTCAGCCGGATCGAGATCCTTGCGGAGCGGCTGTCCGTGGGCTAATGCCCACCAGAGTACCAGTGGCCGAGGGCCCGTCCGGGGCAGCCACCTGAACCCCTGATCTGGAGACCGTTACGCATGCGTTTTGCCTGGTTCCTTGGGCTTTCTGGCCTCGCTCCCTTTGCCTTCGGGCTGGTCACCACGCTTAACGGAGACTGGTCCTCGTCGGTGGTGGATGGCCTTGCACCCGATGGGCCTCGCATCATGCTGTCCTACGGTGCAGTTATCCTGTCATTTATGGGCGCCATTCATTGGGGCACGGCGCTGGAGCGTGAACCCGATCGAGCCTGGCCCTACGGCGTCTCGGTACTGCCGGCACTTTATGGTTGGCTGATCTGGGGGCTTTCACTGATCAATCCGGCAGAGGTTGGCCTGCTCATGATCGCGCTGGCGCTGGGTTTTGTCATTCTGCTGATTTTTGACCTGATCCGGGGCCAGGCGGGGGATTTTCCCTCGTGGTACCCGCGCATGCGGGTCGTTCTGACCCTGGGTGCCGCAGGCAGTCTGACCCTCGCAGGGCTCTATTCGCTCTGAGTGTTCACCAGAAACTGCCGGTCGATTTCCTGCTGCGTCAGGGTTGGCGGCACGACGGTAATCGGCACGCGTGACTGGTTGATCAGGTTCCGCGCCAGGGAGCTGACCAACGGACCAGGGTTCTCGCCCTTGGCGGCGGCCAGAATGAAAACCACGATTTCATGCCGCTCGCTAATCAGCTCGAGGATGGCATCCGCTCGATTGCCAAAGCGTACGAAGTTGACCGGCTCTCGCCCAGACAGACGCACCACGTCGGCTGAATTCCGTGCGAGCAGGTGGTTGGCTTCCTCCCGGGCTTCCTGCTCCGCCATTTCGCGCAGGCTGGCCCAATGCATGAAGTTGTCCGGCTCAATAACCCGCAGCAAAGCCACACGGCACGATGTCGCCTTGGCCCGCGCGCAGGCATAATTCAGCGCGACCGTCGACTCTTCCGAGTCATCGATCACCACCAGCAACAAGGGCAAGTCGTTCGTGTGAGGCGCAAGAGTTGCGTCCGTCATAGAGTCTCCATCAGCATTGAAATCGCCTTCATCAGCGTCGGTTGCGGAACACCCGTTCTGTAATCCAACCAGCCGCGACGGCGACTAATACGCATATCAGACCATAAAATAAAGCATAATCCTTCGCTCCACGCGACACCAGAGCCACAAAACCCTGCTGCTGAATGGAAAAAGACTCTTCTGCGAGCTTGATTTTCGCAACGGTGCGCAGCGCGCCCTCCTGGAAAATCTCTATCTTGTAGTCACCCACGGGCGCGCTGGGCGGTAGTGGGATTTCAGCGAAAAACAGACCCGAAGGCTCCATCTTGATGGCGTTGGGCCGGATGATCACCACGCCTTCGCGGATCAATGCGTCTTCCAATGCATCGCCTTCTCGGCGCAGCGGAATATCTCCGGAGGACAATTCCGCACGGATGGCCGGGATGACCTGCGGGGCGTCTTCTATGGTCTGGGCGACCTTGATGCCGAAGCGTCGGACGTCGCGCGTAAACTTCACTTCACGGTCAGGGCCAGTCAGCTCAAGCCGGATTGGCACATCCGGGGTCGCGGTAGAGCCAAACACGCGCACAACGGTCTTGCCGCTGAACAAGCCCACAGAAACTTTGCTCTCCACCGCTGCCACGTCTGGGCCCTGGGCACCGCTGACGGGGCTCAGGGTTAATCCGGCCAGGACGACGGTGAGGACAAGCACCATGCCACCAATCAGCCGAACCGTGATGCGCTGCGCCAACCCCTTAACCATGACCGGCGACCTCCCTAAACGAGAATTGGATCGGCGGTCCGCCCACCAGCAGGTCAGAGAGAATTTTGAAGCAGACCGCCAAGACGATCAGTGCCAACAGGATTCGAAGCTGTTCGGCATTGAAGCGGCCCGAAAGCCGCACGCCAATCTGCGCCCCGATAAC
>JACLAC010000887.1_pt1 | contig 31252 bp, 20 predicted proteins | sample 8027881 | NCBI WGS metagenome assembly JACLAC01 (sample SAMN15725517, study PRJNA655200) | protist metagenome | isolation source: fluorescence activated cell sorting (FACS) single amplified genomes of... | place: Spain: Blaines Bay Microbial Observatory, Mediterranean Sea | collected 2016-01-19 | reverse complement strand
GCATCAAAAATTGGGACGAGGTCATCGCCGGCAAATTACCGGTCGAGGCATTGGGCGTCAGAGCCATCGACGACCGGACCTTGGAAATAACCACCAAGGGCGTCTTCCCACCGCTGCCCAAGATCATGAAATATGCCTATACCCTACAAAAAAAGGCGCTCGCAGAACACGGCCCGTATTATAACAACGACCCGGCCACAGCCGTTTCTTCCGGGCCGTTTATGCTGGAGTCCTTCGAGCACGGATTTAAAGTCGTCTTCAAAGCCAACCCCCATTATAAAGGCTATCGGCCGCCACGATTAGCGCGTATCGAAGGCATCTATATGTCGCCGGCGACTTATTTTATCGGCTATCTCAACGATGAAATCGATACGATCGGTTTCAACGACCTATCACCGGCCGATTTTGCCACCATCCAGCGAGACCCGCAACTATTGGCGAACTATCTGCGCCCCGGTTTGATCGGCACCGACTATGTGTTTTTTGACCCGCACAACCCGCCTTTTGACAATGTCGACGTGCGCAAGGCCTTTGCGCACGCAATAAACCGAGAGGCCATCGTCAAAAGCATCTATGGCGAAATCAAGGCCGTGCCCGCGCACACCATGTTAATGCCGGGTTTTCCCGCCGCCGACATCTCCGGCGAACTGACCGACTACCAGCGTTTCGACTGCGGTTTAGCCAAAGAGCACTTGGCTAAGGCCGGCTACCCCAATAGCGCCGACTTTCCACCACAAGTGATGTGGCTGCGCAACGAAAATCCGGGCATCGCTGCGGTCTACCAAGCCACCGCCGCTTCGATATCGCAGTGTCTTGGCATCAGCATCCAGGTATCGAACAAAGACAACAAGGTTTTTATGGATGCGCTGCACGAGCGGCCGACAAAAATTGCCTTGGGGGCTGTCGCCTATGCCATTGACTTCGCCGACCCGATCAACTTGCTCGGCATCTGGGTCAGCAGTGGGCGCCACTCCTGGCGCAACCAGCGCTTTGACGAGATCCTCGATGAAGCCAGTAACCTGATTGGCGAGCCTGCACGTCGCGACAGCCTCTTCCATGCTGCTGAACGTATCCTCGTCGACGATGTTGGCGGGGCCTTTATCGCCCACCGCTGGGCGGGCGACCTATGGCGACCTAAGGTCCGCGGTGCCAGTATCCGCGAACCCGGTCCAAACGGCACTTATGGCAGCCACTCCGGTAACGATTGGCAATGGGGTGATATGTATATCGGCAAGGCGCAATAATTATAATGAAGCAACAGCCCTCGATATCCCCGGCGGCACGCCACCCAGCCCTCGAACAGGTAGATAAACCATGTTAATCTACCTGGCCCGGCGGCTCTTGGCATTGGCCTTCGTCCTGCTCGCGGTATCGGTGATCGTCTTCACCCTGATGCACTCGGTACCCGGCGGCCCCTTCGATACGCAACAGGCCAAATTGCCCAAGGCGGCGCGGGAAAACATCGAACGCAAATACGGTCTCGACAAACCGGTATGGCAGCAGTACCTCAACTATATGAGTCACGCGGTGCGCTTCGACTTCGGCATCCCCTACCAACAACCGCAGACGACCGTCGCCGCGCTCATCGGCAAAACCTGGCTGGTCACTTTGCAGGTTGGCATCATGACGATAATCGTCGCCTTCGGCCTGGGGATCACCGCCGGTATGTTCGCCGCCTACCATCAAAATTCCTGGGTCGACAATATCGTGACCTTTTTCTCGATGCTTGGCGTCACCGTGCCCAATTTTGTTATCGCGATGTGGTTTATCCTCTTTTTCGGGGTCGCGCGGCAATGGCTGCCCACCGGCGGTTGGGGCAAATCCGGCGACTGTCTTTGTTATGACCTGCTCTGCAGCGACTGGATCCTGCCGGTTTTGGCCTATGCCTTAGCACCGATGGCGATTATCGCCCGATACACGCGCGCCAGCATCGTCGATGTCATTCGCGAGGATTACGTGCGCACTGCCCGAGCCAAGGGTCTTGGCGAGGCGAAAGTGATGCGCCGGCACGTACTGCGCAACGCGCAGATCCCAATGGTCACGGCACTGGGCACCGAAATACCCAACCTGATCACCGGCAGCATCTTCATCGAAACGATCTTCCGCATCAACGGGCTCGGCAAATTCTTCGTTACCAGCACCCTCAACCGAGATTATCCGATGATCATGGCCACCTTCCTGCTGGTGGCATTGTTGTGGGGCATAACCTTTATGCTGACCGATATCGCCTATACCCTTATCGACCCGCGCGTCAAACTCGGCGCGAAAAAAGAGGCATAATGGCCGGCGATTTCGACGACGAGATCGATTTCGAGCACCGCTCCTTCTGGAACGACGCCATCCGGCGTTTCTGTCGCAACCGCCTCGCCGTCACTGGGCTGGCCATCGTCGGCTTTATTTTGTTCCTGGCGATCTTCGCCGACTTTTTAGCGCCCTTCCCCTACGACCACGCCTATTTCGACAAGGTCCTGCTCGAACCCTTCCAGCACCCGGACCATCCCCTAGGCACCGACGAAGTCGGGCGCGACTATCTCAGTCGTCTGATCCACGGCGCCCGCACCTCGCTAACCGTCAGCCTGCTGGTGCAAGCCATCGCAGTGCTTATCGGCGTGCCGGTCGGCGCGCTCTCTGGTTATTTCGGCGGCAGGATCGATTTCGCCGTCTCCCGCGTCATCGACGTGATGACCGCCTTCCCCAGTCTGCTCTTCGCCATCCTGATCATCTCCGTGCTCGAAGGTGGCTTGCCGACCATTATTATCGCCCTCAGCATTACCGGCTGGATCGGCATCGCGCGCCTGGCGCGAGCGCAGTTCCTCATCCTGCGCGAACAGGAATACGCTCTGGCCGCAAAGGCGCTGGGCGTACCGTCCGGCAAGATCATTTTCCGCGACCTGTTACTCAACGCACTGACCCCGATCCTGGTCGCCGTCAGCTTCGGCATCCCGGGCACGATCTTCGCCGAGGCGGGTTTGAGCTTTATCGGTCTCGGCATCAACGACCCGCTCGCTAGTTGGGGCAAAATGGTCGGCGTCAGCAATGCCTATGTCCGCGTCTACTGGCACCTCGCGCTCTTTCCCACTATTGCCATCGCCATGACCATGCTGGGTTTCTCTTTTTTAGGCGATGGCCTGCGCGACGCGTTAGACCCCAAATATGAAGACCAATAGAGGAGCGATGCGTATCTCCGATTCACGCAGAGATTTCTTTAAAAAAGCGGCCAATATCACCCTAGCCGCCTCCGCCTTCCCCCTTCTCAAACCCGACAGTTCACACCAAGTCCACGCCGCAGGCAAAGACCTTGGCGAGCAAAACCCGCTGCAAAGCGCCACCGACGAGCAATTCTGGTCCAGTGTCCGCGGCGCCTTCAACCTCTCACCCCGATTCATCAATTTCGAAAGCGGCTATTACAGCCCTCAGCCCGATGCCGGCATAGACGAGGTCAACGATCAGGCTCGGCGCGTCAACAAACTCGCCGCCTTTTATATGCGCGACAGTTGGCTCGACGACATCGCAAGCACGACCCGATTGCTCGGGCTCTTCGCCGGGTGCGCCGAAGAGGAAATCCTCATTACCCGCAATACCACCGAGTCGCTCAATATCGTCATTATGGGTCTCGACCTAAAGGCGGGCGACGAAGCGATCTGGGGCCGCTACGAATACGGCAGCATGCAGGTCGCCTTCAAACAACGTGCAGCCCGCGAAGGCATCGTCAACAAAACGCTCGACATCCCGATCAACAGCATGAGCGACGACGAAATCGTCAAAACCTACCAGAAAGCCATTACCGTCAATACCAAGGTTATCCTGGTATCGCATATCGTCTACCTTACCGGACAGGTGCTCCCCGTGCGCCGCATCTGCGACATGGCGCACGAACAAGGCGTCGAAGTCATCATCGACGGCGCACATTCGTTCGCCCACCTCGCCGACCCGATCACCGACCTGCACGGCGACTACTACGGCACCAGCCTACACAAATGGATGATGGCGCCTATCGGCACGGGCCTACTCTATGTCAGAAAGGAAAAGATCAAAAAGCTGTGGCCTCTATTTGGCGACTCGAACTACGCCACAGACAAAATCCAAAAACTCGGCCACTTCGGCACCCGCCCGCCTTATCTGCTCTTCGCTATCGCCGAAGCAGTGCGCTTTAACCAAGCGATCGGCCTGGCGCGCAAGGAAGCCCGACTGCGCTATATAAAAAACTATTGGGTCACCAGGCTCGCCGAGGTGCGCAATATCATCGTCCATACCCCAACCGAGGCCTACCGCTCCTGCGCCATTTGCGCTGTGGGCATCAAAGACAAAGACCCCGGCGAACTCGCCAAAGCGCTATACGAGCGCTACCAGATCTTTACCGTTTCCCCCGGCTATCCCGGCGCAGTGCGCATCTGCCCAAATATCTATTCGTCCATCGGCGAACTCGACCACTTCGTCGCAGCGATGAAAGAGTTGGCCGCCGAAAGTTGAACCCGACAACGACGCAGCCAAGATGCTACTGAGCAAAAAACACGATAAGAGACGTTGTAGGCCCGCTCTTGCAGCACCTGCACTGCAATGCCCGTCCCCAAGCCATTATAATTCGGATCGACAAAAATGACACGAGACTTAGACAAACATAGCGACGATTTAAGATCTTTATTTTTGCTGCGGCCAGACGTCACTTTTTTTAACCATGGCTCATTCGGTGCTTGCCCCCGTCCGGTTTTCGAAAGTTACCAGCGCTGGCAACTCGAATTGGAACGACAGCCCGTAGAGTTTATGCAGCACCGTCTCAACGACCTGTTATTACAGGCGCGACAAAGACTCGGCGCCTTCCTCAACGCCGACGCCGAAGACCTGGTCTTCGTCACCAATGTCTCCTTAGGTCTCAATACCATAATTCGCTCGCTCGCCTTGGAACCCGGCGACGAAATACTGTCGACCGACCACGAGTACGGTACGCTCGACCGGACCTGGGAGTTGGTCTGCGGCAAAACAGGTGCGCAGTATATTCGCCGCCCAATCCCCCTGCCGATCACCTCGACCGAGGCCATCGTCGACGCCATATGGTCCGGGGTCAGCGACCGCACGCGCGTACTCTACTGCAGCCATATCACCTCGCCCACGGCATTGACTTTCCCGGTCGAGCAGTTAATACAGAAAGCCAAGGCCGCCAATATCATCAGTATAATAGACGGCGCACACGCCGCCGGACAAATTCCACTCGACCTGACCGCGTTGGGCGCGGATTTCTATTCGGCGAATTGTCACAAATGGATGATGGCACCAAAGGGGGCGGGCTTCCTACACGCACGCAGAGAGATGCACAACCAGCTCGACCCGCTCGTCGGCGGCAAGGCCGGGGCCCAACTCGACGGATCGCGGTTGATCGCCGAGCACCAATACCAAGGTACCCGCGACCCGGCGTCGTTTATCTCGGTGCCCGACGCCATTGATTTTATGGAAGAACACGATTGGCCGCAGGTAAGGCAACGGTGCCACCAATTAGCGCGCTACGCCCGAGAGCGGGTCGGTGAACTCACCGGCCTACCACCAGTGATTCCGGACGATCCTAAATGGTTCACGCAAATGGCGTTGATACCGCTTCCGCCTTGCGACGCAGGGGTACTCAAAAGTAGGCTGCTCGCCGAATACGGAGTCGAACTGCCCATAACCGGCTACAAGGACCAGCAATGCCTGCGCGTATCGGTGCAGGGGTATAATACACAAGCCGACGTCGACACCTTGGTGCGGGCACTTAAGGTTTTACTGCCCGAGGTCGCGAAATAGATAGACCATTGCTCACCAGTCGTGCACCACATGCATCTCACCGGGGAAGAAAATCACGTCGACCACCCCAGAAAAAACCACTGCGGACACATAGCCGATCCCCAAACCAAAAAAGAACGGCTTGCCCTTCCGATAGGCTGTAATACCCCCGTAGCGCAGAATGACCAGCTTCGCCAGCCAGACTAGAAACAGGCTGAACCAGTAAATCGAAGTGCCCGCCGTCGACTGATAGGCCAGACCGATCGGATGCAAGGGAAACCAGTAAAAGCGCCCGCGCAAAAATGCCAAGGCCGCCGACTCGCAGAAGCCAAACAGCCAGAGGGCCCACTTGCCCGGATCGGCGACCCTCGGGTTGAGTTGCAGATTGGTGATCTGGTCGTAAAGCCCGATAATGACCAGCAGGTGGTTGCTCGCACCAACGTCATAGGCCATCTTAATCGTCGCCCACGCCGCGACTAGAAAGCCGACGGAAAAAGCCACCAACACCATCGTGACCACCTTTTTCGGCTGGCGGCGCAGGGAAAATATCCGCAGCAAGTGCGGCAGCGCCGGCCATACCGGTAGCCGGATATTGCCGAAAAACAAGCGATCGGTAAAAATTTTGAACGAGACTAAATCCCGCTGCGACAGATTGCCCGAACCAATCAACTCGGTTACGAACACCCCACCCTTGGCATTGCCCCAACTCGGCGTCAAATAGGGAAAACCGGTGGCAGCAACCAACTTAGTCGTTACGAAAAAAACTGTCGACATCAGCAGAAACGACACGATCGACAAGGGCAGGCTCAACCCCAGACTGACCCCCCAGCCAATAACATAGACCGCCGACAGCACCAGCGCGGCCAACGCCCAGCGATAGTGGCGCACCTCGTCGACGTCACCGATGCCCGTGCGCGCCAGCCGCCACACCGAGCGCAGGTGGCCGCGAGCCAGCCAAACCGACCAGACAGCGATAAAGACCACCGCGCCGAAGCTCTCCATATCCAAAATACCGCCAGCGCCGATTTCCTGCCCCGAAGCGCCCACTTTAAAGCCCGTCTGCCCCATCAGGCCAATTTTGCCTGAGGCCAGCAGCGAAAAGAAGACCATACTGCCGAGTATATTCAGTGGACACATATAGGTCAGCGCCAACACCGGGGCCATGATACGAATCGTCAAATTCGGCAAGGGGCGCGGCAATTCGAGCGCGGAAGCCTTTGTCCAAAACTCATTAAGTGGCAGGCCTGGCGTAAAATAAGTGAAGACATTGTAGAGAATCGGCAAAAATACCAAGCCGAAACCGGCCCAGAACAAGCCATTGCGAAAGAGATCCGGCATCCGCCGTGGCCCGTCAAAACCGCTCGTCAGTTCCAACGGCATCCGGGCCAACGGAAAAGTCAATTTCTCTGCTTCGACCCATTGCCGCTGGAATATCACGAATAGTGACAAGCCGAAGATGACCATCGCGACGGAAACCCCGAACCACTGGCTGATCGGCGCATACCAACCGTCCCAAGGCACCGGCGTGCCCTTGACCTGTCCCAACCAAAAATCCTCAACCACTCGCGGAGTGGTGTCTGGGAAAACGTGCCAAGGGAGAAATGGCCAAACGAGCTCGGCCCATTGGTTTTCGGGTGTGGCCATGTAGGCCGGCGCCGCCATCAACGCGACCCAATACTCCATCCACCCCCATTGCGGAATCGCACCGACAATCCAGACCATAGCGAAGATCGTCAATAACTCGCCCTGATTTAGCGCTAAACGTGGCGAGATCCACCCCAACGCGGTATTGAGGAAAAGCCAGAGCACAAAGGGGATGAACGCCATCATCGGGAACTGCGACTGCACATAGCCTTCCGACCCCGCCCCCATCCCCGCATAGAGAATGAGGTAGACGAACATCACCGCGATCGTCAGCGCGCCCGATATCACCCCGCGCCAAGTGATCAGCGGAGATTGCGTGCCGCTTCTCTCCGGAAGCTCGGGTTCATTCATAGGAGGGCAATTGCCGTAAAACCGCTACATGGCAAACGGCGACCGGCCGGCGCACAGAAAGAGCCTCTCATGCCCCACGCAGGTGGTTGCCGATTCCGACAAAAGTCTTGTGGTTGAGGGGGAATTCTAGAAAAACATGGATCAAGCTCAAACAGAACAGCGCGCCTATACCCCACTGGTAATCGATCACGTAAATCGCCACTGACAGTCCATATAAGAAAGCAATCGTGATATAGCGCCGCCGAGGAATCTCGTGCCAGCGGATCACCTTGGTCTTCGAAAACCAGTTCAGATAGTGATACGTATAAGCGAAGGCGACAAAACGCATTACATCCACCACCGAATCCCACTCGGAACTCAGGCCAAATACGCGGATAAACTGTTGCGGTATTACCACCAGTCGCCCCATACTGGTGCGGATATACTCCGTCGCTCCATACCCCCAATTAGGGATATCAAAGGCAAAGAAGCCAACCCCACATAGTATGAAAACGGCGAATGAAAACCATCCCGAAACACTGCGATTGCGCAATGTGCCATAAAGAATGAACGCGCCGGTGAACACATAGACATGAATAAGCGTCGGCACGAAGAAGGAGAACAACAGCGCGACATCCGGGAGTCGACAAATATAGACCGCGCACAACGCCGCCACAGCACCCAACGCGGCCTTGTGAAAACCGCGGTTGAAATAGACCATCCCCGCAGCGGCCAGCAAGGCAATGAACGCGAAAATACCGTCCCAGTTAACGCCCTCAGGCAACCAATCGCCGAAGACGAAACGCGCCGCGATCGGCAAGGTCAAAAGGACCAACAAGACAAAATCGTATTTTCCGGTGGTAAAATACTGGTGATCGTGCAGCCAGGAAATCTGCGTCAGATAGTGGGCTGGACCGAGTATCGCATAGGCAAAAAGGAATAGCTCGAAAGGCAGTACCAGCGCCACACCCGCGGCCAAAAGCATCAAGCCCGCATTGAGATAATTGACCTGATCCAGTGTCACGCGGCTCGCCTTCCGGCCCGGATACTACCTATCCGTACCCAGCCCCGCGAAGACCGTGATAAAAGAGAACAACTCGGAGGCCGCGGGCGTCTCGTGAAAGTCTTCGCGCACCCAGCGCACACCGACATTGGTCGTCAGCGCATAGCCAAGATAACTGGAGTTATTGGCGACTTGTCCGGCCAGGATCAACGTGCTCCCATCCTCCAGATACCCCGGCGGCAACGGAGCAACCCGCTGGCGCAGGTTATAGAACAACTCGTATTCGGCGCCGGCGGTGAAGTTGATGTTGCGGTTAACATCGCGGGTGGCCTGGAGAGAGAAAATCTCAGTCAACGCCTGCGTTTTCGACGTGCCCCGATCGGCTGGGGTTCGGCTATCGTAGAGCTGTTTCCAACGCGGTAGAAAATCCCACTTCTTAAACGAAAGAGCGTATTCTCCCTTGTTGACCACACCAAAAAAATGCTGATCGCGCTGCAAACCGCCCGAGTCGCCCAATTGATTGAACTGCTCGTGTTTAACCTTGGTCGTAAACGGAAAGAAACGGTCATACTGGATCTCGAGGAAAATCGTATTGGCAAACACATCCCGGGCGACGAGCTGGTCGCGGGTGAGCACCCCGTTGCCACGGCTACCAGGGGCGTCGACCCACAGAAAAACATCGTCGGGGATATCGTCCTTGACCTTGCGCGGGTTGGCAACTAGGCGTACCCACAGATTCTTCTCGGGCATTTCCTTCTTGGACGTCAGTAACAGATAAGTGGTTTCGTTCTCGCGCGAGGTACTCAACAACCGTTCGTCGAGACGACCAACCATCACATTGGTCCCCGGCGTCACCTCCAACCCCACATAGGCGTTATAACCGCGATGCCCGAGCTTATAGGGGTAATCCGCCTGGTTATCGTCCTCAAAACGGTCGATGACGGTGTTGTTGTTCATATCCATCCCGAACAGAAATTCCGGCGGATCGACTTCGAAGCGCAAAAACGGCTCAGTATAATCAGGTTCGCGGTTAAAGTTGCGGTTAAAATCCGAGATATCATCGTTGTTCTCGTCAATGCCGGGAAAGACCGCGTTGTCGGTCAGCAGCCCCCGACCCTGTCGAGTATTGACACGGGAACCGAAATAACGGCGGCTCCAGTCCGGCAATTCGTCCTGATCGTCGTTGTCGTCGACGAATTCGAAGATATTCCGTTCCTCGCTGTCGTAGTGCACGTCACCTTCGGCATTAGGGATAAACGCACGGGTCGAATAATCCGAGTCGATGCTGAAGGTCTCGGCGAAGACCGTCCAAGGATAAGCACGCTGTTGCGCGGTAAGATACATCGCGTTGGCCTCATTGGTCGCCAACGCCTGTCGTCTGGTGAAATTCTCATTGGGGAAACGGCGATACTGCGAGTTCTGCACGAATTCACCACGCAACTCGAAACCCGCCACGTCGCTGATCGTGAGGTCGAACCCCAACATGCGGTTGCCGGTCGGCAGACCATAGCGAAAGCGATGGAAAGCCTGGTTCGAGCCGTCTTTGACATTGCCCGGCGCCCGTAACATCGGCAGGAACACCGGCGTCCCCAGTTGATTGGTCTGCTTGTTCGAGGTGATATCAACCTTGTAGTCGTTCGCCAATACCAGACCGATTTCAACAAATTTGATCTGGCGAAAATCATCGATCTTATCTTCGACGCTGGGGGAAAAGTCTTCGAGGTTGAAGGTCAAAGTGATAACGTCCTGGCCACTCGCCTCGATCACGCCCCGCTGACGCAACCCGCCTTCGACGGTCGGTTCGATATCGTCGGTGTGCTCGACGCCGTCTATATAGATCCGCCAGCGCGACAACAACGCGCCGCCCTCGCCGTCCTCGGGAGAGTCGTCGGATACCCGTACGATAATCGAACGCACGAAGTCCGCATTCATCGGCCCGCTCAACAACCCCTCCAGTGAGTTGTCCCCGAAGGGCACGTCGGAATTGCGGTGGGCGGCGTTAACGAAGGTCAACCCGAGATTGGCGAAATCACCGACGCCGACTTGCCCCCGTGCGGCCCAGAGATTCGTGAACGTAGTAAACTGCACCCCGGCTGCGCCTTCTTCATCGGCGACCTTCCCGGTATTGCTGACGCGCGAAGAAAGCAGGGTGATCGCGTATTTGTCGGTCATCAGGTCCCACTGGACCCCGTCGAAACGCGGTTTGGAAAACGTCAGGGGCGTCAAAGTCGTGCGAATGCCGTCACCGACCATCAGCGAGGAATGGAATTGGCCCGTATGGCTCGACGCAATCAGAATATTGTTGAACCAGGAGGTGAACCTAGGATCCTTGCTGATCGAACTACCGTTCTGATTCGGGTAGTCCTCGGTCCAATTGTAAACCTGCCAACCCTGCGTGATATAGTTACCATAGACATCATAGAATGGCGAACCTTCGAGAAAGACGTCGTTATAGCGTTCGTAGGGGTTGCGCGCGTAGTTGGAGTACTGATCCTGTCGCCAATCGTAGAGCGAATAGAGGCGTTGCGGCAGATACCACTTGCGCACAGTCGGCACTAAGGTCGAAGGAGCGATCTCGGCTCCGGAAGTATAATACGGATTTTCAAAACCGGTTGCGCGTTGGGCGTTAGATTCCTGCGGCGTCGCCGCAAGTATCGCACCCAGGCAAGCCAGCAATATTAGAGCTCTATCTCTCACGTCACCCCTCCCATAGGTTCGGCGTGATGGCAAGTCATTTGAATAACTCAGTATGCTACGTGAACGAGCCTGTGGACCACTTCGTCCCTGGCGTCGGTCGACACTTCTATATGTACCAGATACACTCCCGGGGGCACAGTCCCGTTGGTCCCCGATCCATTCCAGGCATATTCCGCCCGACCACTCTCGTTACGAGCATTGGCCAATTCGGCCACCAGCGCCCCGTCTAACGAATAAACGCGTACCCGCGGCTGTGTTTCGGTCTTGACCACGGTGAAACTCAACTCGTAGAGGTCGTTGGCACCGTCCCCGTTCGGCGTAAAAATATCATTTTGGCTGAGATTGCGTACTAACGAGCCGCCCGCCACCGCCTCCGGCACAAAAACCTGGTCGGCACCGAAGGCCACTGGCAACACACCCTGGGTATTGTCTTCCTCTGAGGAATTGAAAACAAAGGAGTCGAAAACCGTCGGACTCTCGATTAGGCGGGTTGTAAAGGTGATCTCAACCGAATCCCGCCGCACCACCGGCGGCGGCAACGCCACCAACAGCGAGTCACCGCGCAGCGAGCCGATGGCCTCGACTTCGACACCACGCACCGTCGCCCGTAGCAATTCGGCACCCTCTCCGCCCGGTGGCAAGACGATCAGCACCCGATTAAAACCCGAATCGGCGCCATTGAAAGACTCGGGCTTGATCGTATAGCGAAACTCCGTCAGCGAATCCAACGCTGCTTCCCGTGGGAACACTGCACCATTGAGCCCCGAAGAAATCAGCGGATCACTCGCAACAAAGGTCAACGAACGAAGCCTCGGGAACACCTCGGGGTCGTCGCTGATCAGTGCGACCCTCGCCTGCAACCACTGCCTAGGCGTCGGCGACTGAAAGTCTTGACCAGAGAAGCGGTGCGGATTGCTCCAATTACTCCAGGAGGCATCGCGAATGCTCTCGTCGACAATATCCCCACGCTGGCGTTTTTTGGCTCCCTCGTAGGCATCTTTGGTGACTTCCTTACCGTTGGACAGATAATAACGTTTGATATTCTGAAAACCGTTGCCGGTCTGAGTCTGCACCTCGATTCGGGTACCCGGCGGCAAATCCGCATCCCACTCGACCCGGCGAATACTGCGCGCCCCACCGAGTGCCAAATCTACGGACTGAATGGATACCTGGGCCGGATAACCCTCGGCGTGGAACATCCACCACTGTATTGCGCGACAATTACCACGCCCGCCAGGCACCCGCCAGTTGATAAGCCGTACGGGACGCGGTGGGAACTGAAAATCATAAATGCCCTTATTACCCGTGTTGTCGACGAGCATCTCGTATTCGAAAAGGCCTTCGACCTCGGAAATCGCGGTCTTGCTCAGCGAGCCGTCCGAAGTAAATATTTCCTGGTTGGTCCAGCCGCAACCGCCGGAAAAATGAGCGTAATTGTACGGCCCGTTGCTGACATAGGGCAACCACACCACCCGGTCGATGCGGAACACATTCTCAAAGTCGACCACGCCCCAATAGCCCGAATCGCGCCAATCGCCGCTTTTAATGACCGCCTCGATATTCCACATGCGGAATCCAAGGTCCTCGTCGATCAGCGCCTCGGCGCCGCTGCCTCGGCCGCAGGCCCGATCGGTGCACTCGCGAGCGTCCGAGGTCCAAGTCCTGCCCCCCCAAACTTCATCGCCGCGTTCGAGCCGTTTTTCGATCGAGACTTTGGAGGCGACGTTAAAACCAACGCCGTCGACTTCGATCTCGGCCAAGGCCGCATTCGGCGTGCGGCCGGCGGCCTCAAAACGCACGAAGCGCACCGGCGCAAACTTCTGCGTCGCGTCGTTCTCCATCTCAAGTTCGAATTCGACCACGCTACTGGTATTATTATTGACGGGGCGACCAACTCGGTTAAAAACGATGCGATTCCCGCCACCAAAGGTCACCCCGATCCCCGGGCTGATAAATACCGAAAAAAAGGTGAAAGGACGCGCCTCTTCAGTGTCGGGGAAGATCACGCGGATCTTGTCGGCGATTACGGCCCGGCCCAGATCAACCTCGACCCAGAAATGCTCCGTCGGATCGTCGGCGACAGGTTTCCACCAGGTATTGAGGTCCTGATCGGCAACGAGATGGGCTTCAGCCTGATTCGAGGGCGTGCGCACGGGACGCACGCTGCCGTAAAGATCGCCAATAACAATCGAAGTAAATCCGCCGGCGTCGGCCACCGCGTTGAAGGTCTTACCGAAACGTTTGACCTCGATACCGTCCGCCTGCACGTTGACCAAGCCCCGCGGATGATCCCAAGACTCGAAATCCGCTCCGCTGAACACCAGATCCTGCGCATCTATACCCGTTTCCGGCGCAGTGAGGACGGTGACAATGGCCAAGGACAATATTCGATTCAGTCGACGTTTCATCTTCTATCTCGCTTAGCCCGTTAATAGACTACAGCTACAGATTTAACCAGTGTTTGCGTGCCCCTGTCCACATCCACCTCTACCTTGATCAGATAAATCCCCGGTGCGACCAGGCCACCATCGCCGTCGTGTCCGCCCCAACTGGGTCCATAAGGCCCAGCGTTTGCCACCGCGTCTAGCGGCGCGGCAAGACGACGACCGGCCATGTCGTAGATCTCTACCCGCACCGTCGCGCTATTGACGTCGAACAAATTGAAGGAGATAATGGTTTCTTCGTTGACTCCGTCACCGTTTGGAGTGATCACCGATGACGAAAGCAGCAGGTCCCCAAGAACCCTAGTTTTGATCTCGGTCGCTACGACCTGAATACCATTGCTGCCCGTTTCGGCGCGAGCGTCGCCCGACTCGATCGATTGCGGCAGGCTGGATATTTCTACGCTGCTATTAAAAATACGGCCCTCTAAAAATATAGAGGCCTGGTATACCGCACTGCGAAATTGCAGCCGTACCGCCGTATCCTCAGCAATCGGTTCGGCAAAGGTAATGCGCAGATGCCCAGTAGAGGTTTCCTGAGAGAATTCAGCCCCCTGCAGCAGTTCGACCCCGTCGCGTTCGAGGCTTACGAAACGCGCTCCAGAGGGCACATCGAGCTCGATGCCGTCGAAACCCGGACGATCGCCGGTGCCCAGTACGGTGCGGATATCGTAGGCGAACAAGGTATCTACCCCGAGCGGCACTTCGACCACGCCCTGCCGTTCCCCAACTAATCCCGCCAGCGACACCTCTCCGATCACACTATCGGCCAATACAGGAGAGACTTCAAAGGCCACTGAATCCAACACACCGAAGGCGAGTGGATCCTCAGTCTTGATCTCAAAACGAAATTGCAAATACTCCTTGCCGTCGGAGGAACGGATCTCGTCACCCGAAACCTGATAGGCAACCGACCAACTGTTCCAATTGGTGATATCATCCGAGCGAGAAGCCCTGAACCCGGCGAGCCCGCCGCCATTAATCTGCGAAACCTGGGTTTGGTTGCGCGGGGGGGGGCCATCGTAATAAGCGTCGCGCGCGACGCGGACCTGGCGTCCGAATTCGTCAAAAATAAAGTGATCTACCGGGTCATCGTCTATCCCCGCCCTGGTGCGAATAAGCAATTCCACCGGCGCTGTGGGGTCGGCGAAGACCTCGCCTGAGGGCGCCTGGCGGTATTTGGTAAACTGCCAGGTTATGCGGCCCAGGCTCACTTGCTCCCCGAAAGAGCGCGGCTTGGAGACATAGCGGGCTTCGGCCGGAAATCCCCGGCCAAAGGCCTCCACCTCCGCCAGTATCCCGGTCGAAGTCACACCGCCAAACTTGAAGCGCAGAAAGCGGGTGAACTTCAAACTAGACCTCAGCGAGACAATGCTAGTATTATTGGTGAAAGTACTGCCGAGAATTTCCTCAAGGGGGTGATAACCATCAGTGCCGGCCGAGGCATTCTCGTCTTCGAAGACCAGCCAATCCACCGGATTATTGGCACGGCTGACTTCATAGGCCACCGGAAACAAAGACCGTTGCCGCCGACCGTCCTCGGCTAGACCGCTCTGGGGTGGATAAAAAGAAACACTATCAATCGGCACTGACACGCCTAGATCCAACGTAAAGAACCTGTCGGCGGTCGGTGAACCATCGACCCTCTCGGCGTGCATAAAAGCCGGACTCAACCCGTCTCCGTCGACCAACCCACGCGATATCGCCACGGCGAGCGCGTTGCGGCCACCCGCATCCCACATCCGCGGGTTCCAGCCCAGCAGCAAGGTATCCGCCTCCATGCGAATCGGCCCCTTGGAAAAGTTCCAGACATAGCCGAAAACATTGGCTTGCGTTTGCACACTGGTCGTGCGCACCAACTCGCGCAGAACGCTGTGGCCGCGTGGAATCTCCTGCGATTGGATAGCACCGACCCGACTGGTATCGTCGAGGGCGATTCGGCGCTCAACCGCGTCATCCCAAGCCTCGCCATTCGGGCCGCCAATCACCCAAGCACTAGGCGACGCCTGCGCCCAAACCGCACCTTGCAACGCCAAGAGCAATATGAAGAATTTCGCATGTAAAACGATCAATACACCACCCCTATGAGCTTCGCGGTTTCGATGGCTTTGGCATCGGCCTTGACGGAGAATCGAATGATATAGATCCCCGGCGGCACCATTGCACCGCCATCCGCCCTGCCGTCCCATGTATTGTCATACGCCCCGGCCGCTCTAGATTCGGCAATGAGTCGACGCACCTGTCGACCTGAAAGATCATATACACCGGCATCGACCTCGAGGGCACCGGTAAACTGGGCCAGGACAAAATCAATCTCGGCGGTATCATTGGTACCATCGCCGTTGGGAGTAACAACTGGCGTGGAAATCTGAACTTCGATCTTCGGCCGAGCATCCAGGGTGAAGATGTTAATCGCTCCGGTGCCCACTTCGACGCTGGCGTCACCGACGGCGATCGGGTGTGGTGGCACATCCCCCTCGCCCAGCAACCAGGCGTTGACCGGGGTATTGTGCTCGAGCAACCTCAGCTTGAAAACGACCCTCAAAGGCTGGTTGTTATCCTGGGCCACGGGGGCAAAAAATACCTGAAAACCGTCTGCGGTCTCTGTGACCTCAACATCGGTAACCGCTTCCAGCGGATCGCCCATTTGCAGACTAGCGAAGACCGGCGGCGGGAAAGCCGCCAGCTTGACCCCGCGAAAACCCGCCAAGCCCGCCGCGCCGAACTCCGCCCGAATGTCATAGACAAACGACGTATCCACCCCACCCGTGACGGCCAACACCCCGCTCTCAGGGCTCAAATCGGCGGCGAGCGCCACCTCGCCGACAGCGGCACTGACAAGCGCGGGGGAAATTTCCATGCTCAAGGTGTCGATACGCATCGTGGTTTCCGCATCGCCATCGAATGAAATCCTGAACTGGAAAAACTCGCGCGGACTAGGCAGGTCGACCGGCAAGACCAAGGTCCCCGTCGAATCGATCTCCAGCGGCTGAGACCACGGGCTCCAATTCTGTCCGTCGGCGCGGATATCGCCCCTGACGAAGTCGCGCACCGGCCCCTGCTCTTCGGCTGGCAATTCGATATAATTAACCCTTTCCAGTTCTTCCAGCACCGCACCCGTACTGGGGTCCTGACGAAAAAGGGCGCGCCGCGGCAGATCGGCATTGTATTCGGTGAATGAGACTTCATCGACCGATCCGGTGTCGCGGTCGCGGCGAAAATAGGCCAGCGGCGTATCATCGGCGCCACTGCGCATCTGCAAGACGGCAACCGGGCGCTTGCCCTCGTTACCGTCGCCGCGTGCCAACCTAGTAGTGTGGATCCGCAAGAAGCCGAAGTTGACCGCCTCGCCAAAAGAATGCAGAGCCGAGACATAATTCGACACCGGAACAAAACCCTCACCAAAGATCTCGAATTCGGCCAAGTTAAAGGAGGTTTTGGACAGGACTTTGAGCTGGAGGAAGCGACCTTGTAATGGCTGGAATTCTAGATCGACCACTTGCTCGCGGTTACCTTCTACCCTTCGTAAGAGCTTGTAGGTAGGTCGGCGGATCTCGTTGAAATCCTCACCGTCGTTGACCCATATCTCAAAAGCTTTAATAAACGAATCCGGGTCGTCCGGGTCGGGGAAGAAGCGTATGCGATTAATAGGGAAGGGAGAGCCCAAATCCCAGAAGAAGGTTGCGCCCGCCTGGTTGCGGACCGTTTTGTAGTTGCCTTCCGAGGAGGTCTGTTCATCGCCGTCGACCAATCGCAACGGGCCATCGACCTGGTTGAACAGCCCATCGTTGGACCAGGTTCGCGGCTGACCCACCGCCATAAAATCGGAAGGCTGCCCCTTGAGCCAAATAAGACCTGATTCACTCAGCAACTCGATCAGGTTCTGACCGCGAGTAAGTTCTAACGGCTGCAGCGAACCATTATTATCTACAGCCCCCGTCTGCACCTCGACCTCGTCGCTCCACGAAGCACCACCGCGACCGACTTGGTAAACACCAACCTGGGCTAGGCCGACGCTGGTCCATACCACAAACGACAAACTCACAGCCCCGAACCACAAGGCTATCGATTTTCGCCTTAAAGGCCGACGGGCTTGGTCGCTATGGATATGTAGCCGCATCCACTTGTACCGCATCTGAAAGGTTGTACCCCCGGAGCACATCGCGTTCGAACGAGAAGCTAAGGTCAATCGTTTCGACCGCCGCGCCGCTAAAATCAAAACGAACGGCGATATCCTCAAGATCGAGCTGAATCTTGGTCACATCATCGTCCAGGGCAGGAAAGACCAAATAGCCCTCCTGCTCGCTGCCGCTAAAGACGGTAGTCGCTTCGGTGTACATGGATTGCCTCAGGATGCTGGTGCGACTCTTGAAATCGACCCGCCCCTGACCAGTGCGCCCCTGCCAGAAGGTACGGAAATAGTCGTAAAGATGAGAGTAAGTCAGCGACCTATAGACCCTATTGTTGGTCGAATGAATCGTCGCCTTGACGGGGTCGATAACTACTTTGGGGTACTGGTAGTTGCTGACTTTAAGCTGCAGTACGGTAAAGCGTGGCTCGGTCCAGTCTTCGCCAGGGACCTTCCAATCGCCGAAAGTATAGGGGTTGACCGATGCCGCACCGCCAGTGGAAGCGGCCGGGAATTGCCGATTGAGCTCGGCGTCGGTCATCGGTTTGAGGTTGATCGCCAAACGATCGAGGTTATACGTGATCGAACCGTCATCGTTGACGGCCATACCTTCCGCCTGCTGGACCACCGGCTGCAGATCCTGGGGAAAATAACGCCCACAGCCTCCCAAAACCGTCACGAACAAGATCCCGACCAACAACAATCCGCGCATATTGCGTAGGTCCTTGAATAAATTAATTCGATCTGGGCCCTCTTGGGCCATGCAAGCGAGTCGGGGCAACGCGAAACGCCGTTGCCCCGACTCTACTCAATAAGCGAGGGACGAATCCCCCGGTCATACAGATACCTGGGCGAGCCTACTTATAGGCGTTCTTGATCGCGCCCCAGGTCGAAGCCTCTACGGCCGTGTTGCTGCCACGGCCGTCGACAAACTCACCCGTGCGCAACAATAGCGCGTGCGAGTAATACTGGCGGGCCGAAGCTTCGGGACCGCGGGAAGTGAAATCGTTGTCGGGTGATTCGGAATCGCCGTCCTCAATCCAGAAGGAGAAAGGCAAACCAGCGCCTTCTTCACCGGCAACCCCGTCCAACTGATGGACTTCGCTGACGGAAGGACCTGCGTCCTCGAGGAACCAGAAGACCACGTAATTGTACTCGTAGACGGTGGTGCCACCAGTGGGCCAGATCTCAGCAGCCCATGCTTCAGGTGGGTCGACAGTCACCGAGAAATCACTCCATTCCGGATCGGTGTACTGCTGCCAGCCTTCCTGCTCCAAATAGCGGTAGCGGATATTGGCCGGCGGGCTCAAGTCGCCAGGCGCGCCGAGCCATTCCATGTTGTAACCGGAGGGCAACTCGCGACCGTGATCCTGGGGATCCAGGGCGAACTCGATCATCTCGCCTTCCCAGCGCTCAATGCTGGTGCCGTGATGATGCAAGGTGTCATCGACGATCTCCAAGAACACGAACCAGCGATTCACATCGCCGCCCTTCCACCCCATCTGCAGGGTGAAGCTCAAGTCGTCGCGGGAGGGTGACGGGCGATCGGCCTCGTCGCGGAACTCTTCGGTGACGATCGTATACTCGGGATCCCACCAGTTCCAGTCATCGGCACTACCGTCCATGACCATGTCGGCGTCATCGGGCACTTCGAGCATGTACCACTGGAAACCCTGGCTACCGTTGCGATTTTCAAGCGCGGGTGGATCGTTAAACTGAGCGCTTGCCAGACTGACTAAAGCCAGACTGCATACACCCGTCATAATAAGTCTACGCATCTGCAATTTCCCCTTTCTTGGGAGTTTATTTGATACGTGGATTGATCTTACAACTTTGATCTTATAACTACATGCTACATGTTCGGCTTGTAATATAATGCAGGAAGAGCAAGAGACCAAATTCAAAATTAACTTGCCTATACAAACTATATTTCTGTGCATAATACACTTATAAAAGAAAAACATATAACTCTATATGTATCTCCTATAGATTGATAAGAGAAGCTAATATTAAATGTTTATTTTCAGGGTCGGTTCTTTTCAGGGGCGGATCTTTTCAGGGTCGGGTCATCTATTGCGCACTAGAACCGGTCTCCCGCGTTTCCTTCCCGGGCATTTTCGGCGGCATCCGCCGCGTTAGCACGACCTGAGTCAGCCCGGCCGGATAAACCTCCACCTCTCCCTTATACTCCTTCAGCAAACGAGCGATTAAATTATCCATCGCGCTATTTTCTATATGGGTGAATAAAGCCGCCTTGATGCTATCGTGCACCAGGTCGAAACTCGCCACGCCACCGTCCTCTAGAGCAAACATATCCTGATTCGCGTCGTAGAAACCGTGAATTTCTTCCTCCGTCACACCCTGCTCCAGCGCAGCTGTCCGGCCCTCTTGGCGATAGAGCCATTGGATCAGTAACTCGTCGCGGCGGGTCTTCGTCTTGATCGCGACCTCCGGGTCGCTGTCGAGTTGCAATTTGCGCGCCTCTACCAGCATGATCTCCCTGCCCGCCAGCCCGTCAGCAGCTTTGTGCAACCCGGCGCTATCGAGGGCGGCCGGATGCTTGACCCGGCCCAAGCGATGGTGGAACAGATAATCGCGCAAGGTCAACTGCCCGCCCTGCCATGCGAACAATTGCGGGTCATCCCCCGGCCATTCCTTTTCGTCCGGCGCAAGGGACCGCAGCTGTCGCATACCCTTTTCGTCGCGTTTTAACCCATAGCGACGACGCAGTTCCTTGACATAGACCTCCATATCCGCGCCCCGCTTAACCTCGCGCAATCGCCGCGTCAGCCAATCGCGGGTCTCGTCGAAGTCAACCGGCCGGCGCGCCTTGAGCTTGAAGACATGATAGCCTGAACTCGTCTCGACTGGCTGCGGATAAAGATCGCCTGGCCCCATACCATTAAATGGCTTGATCAACGGCCTCAGTACTCCCCCGGTCTTAACCCAACTGACCCAACCCTCCGGCGCGAAACGCTTCTGGATATGTGGCACCGCGTATAAGGGGAACAGGTCTGCAAATGTCTCGCCCTTGCCTAACCGGTCCAATACCTCCCACGCCTCCTGCTCGGTGGCACAGACGATATGCTGGCTGAAAATCTCGGTGTCGAATTGCCGCTCGACGAAGAATTCCCGCAATTCCTCTTCTGTCGAGGAATAGTCCCCCGTAAGCGCCCCGACCTCATAGAGCTTCTTACGCAGCGCCTGTTCGTGCGTGCGCTGCACCTCCTCGGCGATGGTGGTATCGCGGTCGAGCCCGCGCCGTATCCCTTCAACCGCCAATAATTCATGAGCAATAATCCCGTCGAGAAATATCTTTTTGGCATTGGGATCAGCGATATCAATGTGGCGGAAACCCGTTTTCATCATCTGCTGCGCACGTCGCTCAAACTCGGCAACTGAGAGCTGCTCCTTCCCCACCCGCACTACGTATTCAGCTGGGGAGTCGGCACTGGCAATGCTGACCACCGCCAACCAACAAACGAGGAGGCCCCACGTGACCTTCACACTCACTTTCTTGACAATGACAGCATAACTCAATTTAATACTCTCCTCTATAGATTCGTTGTATTATCCCCACGACCGAAGGGTTGGATTTTGCAGATTACTGCATTGAAAGCTATTGCGGAGCTATCATTTGTCAAGAATGCATCCGTCTCTGAAACGCCGTTCTCAGCCCGATTTTGCGCTTTGCTCTGCACCTTGCTGATCGGCCTGCCGCAAATATCTGTTGGCGACTCCTATATCGGCCCCGCCGCCTGCCAGGACTGCCATCCGGACAAATACGCAGGTTTTATACAGACCGCTCACCATATTACTTCGCGCCTGGCCGACGCGCACTCCATCGCCGGCGATTTTGCCGCACAGGCCGCATTCATGTGGACCCGCAACGACGATCTGTGGTTCGAAATGAGTGCCCGCGCCGACGGTTTTTACCAAACGGCCAATATCATGGGCAAGGACAACAAGCTGCACGAGCACAGCGAACGAATGGAAATCGTCACCGGCTCGGGCAAAATCGGCCAGACCTATTTGTATTGGAAGAGCAACCGGCTCTATCAACTGCCGATCTCGTATTGGGCCGCCAGCGGCAAGTGGATCAACAGCCCCGGATTCCCCGACGGCCAAGCCGTCTTCGACCGCCCCGTCGGTCCCCGCTGCATGGAATGCCACGCCACCTATTTCGAGGCCGAATCCTACGAACGCAATGTCTATGGCCAGGAGGAGTTTATGCTCGGTATCTCCTGCGAACGCTGCCACGGTCCCGGTGCCCAACACGCACAATTCCAAGTCGACGCGCCCGACGGCGCGGGTGCGCCGCATATCACCCATCCAGGCGACTTGTCCCGCCAACGCTCAATAGAGATCTGCGCGCAATGCCATTCGGGCGCCGGCATCAAACACGGCCGCCCCTTCACCTATCGCCCTGGCCTGCCGCTCGCGGAATATATCGAACCCGAGCCACACGACACCCAGAATCGAATCGGCGTACATAGCAACAACCAAGTCGCCCGTCTCAGCCTTTCGGCCTGCTTCCAACAGAGCGACGACCTGACCTGCGCCAGCTGCCACAACCCCCACGCGCCCGAACGCGGCGACAGACCACTCTTTTCCAGTCGCTGTCTCGACTGCCACAGCACCGAGGCCTGCGGTATGCAACCGGTGCTGGGCCACGCAATCGTCGACAATTGCATCGACTGCCATATGCCGGAGCGACAGGACAAAAAAACGGGTGTACAAAGCGCACGCGGGATGGATTTTCCGGTGATGCCCGAACACCTGATCGGCATCTACCCGGACGCTACCCAGCGTTTTATGGCGCGACGCGACGCGGACAACTGAAACAGTATTTAAGACGATCGCAAAAAACATCGGGCGTGACGCGGCTGAATTTATCGCGCTTGGGACCCGCCGTTTTTTCGTGCGGACCTCTCATCGACAGGCCGTCGCGCGACTGTATTTTGCAATAGCGATTAATCTCCGGGGGAAAGATCAAAGTGCCGTAACACCACCCACTGCGAAGCCTGCTCCCCTTCAATCAGGCGATACGCTCGATCCATCGCCAGCCCAGCAAAGCGTTGTTTGCCGCCATCGCCTGGCCAGACAACCTCCACAAACTCGATCGCCCTAGCATCGCCCAGCCCCAATTCCTGCCGCAGCGGCGACGAGCCGAAACTGCCGCCGCTACCCACCGTGGCGTAGATATCGCGTGCGTCCCCCGCAGCAGTCTCCACTCGGACGCGTATACGCGCGCCGATGCCATCGCGGTTGGCACGGGTCCCCTGCACAAAGAGCGTCAACCAATGATGCCCGTGTCCGGGATTTTCCAAAAGCGCATTGCGATAGACATCGCCCTCGAAGGCGGCACCCAATACCTGGTAGATATCCTGGTCGCCATCGTGGTCGAAATCGGCAAAGGAGATCCCGTGCCCCTTTTGCAAGGTCCCAAAACCGCCAGCGGTCGTCACGTCCTGGAAACGCTGACCGCCGGCATTGCGAAACATGCGATTGGGCAAAATCGCGCGCAGATCCGGCATGCCGGTGCCAAAATAAGCATCGAGCCAACCATCGTTGTCGAGATCACCGAAATTCGCTCCCATCGGCAAAATGACCCGATCGAGACCCGTCTCAGTCGCCAGATCGGCAAAGGTGCCGTCGCCCCGGTTATGGTAGAGACGCGGGTGCTCGGCGCCAAAAGGCCGGTCGAGGTAAACCGCCGCCATATCATCGAGATTTTCCATATCAAAACCGGCCACCATAATATCCTGCCAGCCATCGTTGTCGTAATCCCAGAACCAGGTCGGAAAACTGACATAGGGTTCGCTCACCCCCGCCGCCTCGGCGACCTCGCTAAAATGACCGCCCTCATTGTGGTAGAGCACGTTGTCGCCATTGAGATGCGAAAGATAGAGGTCCAACATCCCGTCGTTGTCGTAATCGCCCCAGACCAGGCCTTTGACAAAGCCAACATCGGCGACGCCGACTGCGGCAGCAACATCGCTGAACGTGCCGTCACCATTATTGCGGAACAATTCGCAGGGATGCGGCGGCCTCGGCGCCGGGCTGGACTCATTGCCGACATAGAGATCCAGCCAGCCGTCGTTATCGTAATCGCCCCAGGCGGCGGAATGCGTCGGATGCAACGAGAATACACCGGCTTCGCGAGTGGCATCGACAAAAGCCCCTCCGCCCTGATTCTGCAATAGCGAGTTGGGGTGGCGCCCCGCCTCGCCCATCCAGGCCCCGCGCAATACCAACAGATCGCGGTCGCCATCGTTGTCGTAGTCGGCATGCGCTAGGTTTAGCCCGCCCAACTGCCCGCGCAAACCCGCGCGTTGGGTCCATTCGTCGAAGGTTCCGTCGCCCTCATTGCGAAAAAAGCGCAGCGGATCGGTCAGCCCGCGCGACGAAGCAACGATATCGAGCAGACCGTCGCCATCAAAATCATCGACGACGCTGCCGCCGGCGTGACCAACCACATCGACACCGGCTGCGGCCGCGACATCGACAAAACGGCCGACCGCGTATTCGGAAGCAAAAGCCGTCGGCGGGATCCGCCAGGCCGCGGGCACTTTATCGGGATATTCCCCTAGCGCCATATAGGCTATATTGAGTAACCAGCGCGTGGCTAATTCGTCCGATGCCCCTTTGAGATTCAACTCATAAAGCTCAATGGCCTTGCGTGGCCCAGCCGGTAACAAGGTCGCCTCGCCCGGCCCCATAGGGAAAACCCAATCATGCGGCGGCACTCCGCTACTTTCGCCACCGACGCGCAAATAGGCAATGCCGAGTAGGTCGCGCAGATTGCGAAAATAACTCTCTTTGACCGGCACTTTTTGCCTTTTAATCTCGGCATAGACATACTCGAGGTGCGCAATCGCCTCTTGTGCCATTCCTCCCTGTAAAAGTTCCGTCGCAATCTTGACGCGCAATTGCATTTCCTGCTGCGGCGCCAGTTTGCGCTCTAACAAGGAGCTAATCCCGTGCGCCCGGGCGCGGTTCATATAGACATTTTCCACCGGATCGGCGGTGCGGGCGATTCCAGCGAGGTAGGTCGCCATAGCCTGCGAGCTTGGGGATAAAGCCGGCACATCCCTTTGTGCGATGGCTGGAGCCACAGCCGCCCAGACGATAAAGCAGATCGACCCGTATCTCATTCGCCCATTTCTTCCACAATAATGATTTCCCGATCGACAGCGACACCCACCATCGTCTGCACCGCACCACTCGGCCAGAAAACCTGCAGCGTATCGACCATCGCGCGCTGGCCCAGCCCCAGCGTCAACCGCACGTCGTTGCTGCCCATATAACCATAATTGGCGCGAATCTCCCGCACCTGTGCTAAATCACCGGACACCGCGCGGACCCGCGCGCCGATACCTTCGCGATTGCTCTTTTTTCCCTCGGCGCGAACCCGTAGGTAGTGATTGGCGTTGCCGCCGTCGTTGCGCAACAAAGTACAATGCGGCGTAGCGGAATCGGAAACAAAAATATCGACATCACCATCGTTGTCGTAATCGCCAAAAACGGCGCCGTGGCTGACCCGCGCGACCCGCATGCCCGCCCCGCTCTCGTCGCTTACTTCGACGAATGTGCCGTCGCCCGCATTGCGAAACAACTGATTCTGTTGGGCGTAGGTCGTGGATGGATCATACTCTTTGACATTGGCATCGAGATGTCCATTAGCGACAAAGACATCCAACCAGCCGTCGTTATCGTAGTCGACAAAGGCCGAAGTCATGCCCAAATAGGGCACGCTCTGCACGCCGAGTTGGGCGGCAAAAGTCAGGTCGGTGAAAAAACCATCGCCGTCGTTGTGATAGAGCGTATTGGCCAGCCATTGGAAGGTGGCAACAATGATGTCGAGCCGCCCGTCGTTATCGTAATCGCCCAGATCGGCCCCCATCGCCGACTCGGACAGGCCTTCCTCGTTATAAGCGACACCCGCCACCGCGCCATTTTCAACAAATGTCCCGTCGCCATTATTGACGAAGAGGAAATTCGGCTTCTTGTCGTTGGCGATAAACAGATCGGGATCGCCGTCGATGTCGATGTCCCCGAACACCGCCGCCAACTGTCGGCCCGTATCATCATCGAGACCGGCCTGTTTGGTCACCTCGGCAAAAGCTAGGTCACCGTCGTTGCGATAGAGTACACCGGCCTGCCCGGGATAGGTGGTCGGACCGCAATACGAGCGCGCTTGCCCGGCAGAGCACTCTACATTCTTCGCCGGATCGAAGTCCATATAATTGGCCACGTAGAGGTCGAGGTCGCCATCGATGTCGTAATCGGCAAAAGCCGCGTGCGTACCCCAGGCCGTATCCGCCACGCCGGCGGCCGGGGCCACATCGGCAAAGATCGCACCACCGCCATTCAGGTATAGCCGGTTCGCGCCATAATTGCTCACGTAGAGATCCGGATCGCCGTCGGCATCGACATCGCCGACGGTCGCCCCCATTCCGAAAGCTTCATCACCCGTACCCGATTCATCCGTATGGTCAACGAATGTGCCATCGCCCAAGTTGCGATAATAGGCATTGCGCCCGGTCGGCCCCGCATAACCCGGCAACGCCGCCCCATCAACGATATACAGATCGAGCAATCCGTCGCCGTCACCGTCGAAAAATGCCGCCCCAGACCCGACGGCCTCCGGCATGTATTTGGCACCGCTCGCACCGTTTATATAGCGGAAATCGATACCCGCTTCTTTTGTTACTTCGGCAAATTTTGGCAAAGCGGCATAAACCGGCATTGCAAGGGCGAATAGCAGCCACAGCAGTGTCAGATACACAGGGCGTTTGCAGGGCACTATCATTGTCCGCATGCTATCGCTGCTTCTTGCTCGCTGCAAGGATCTGCCGCACCATCTCGGCATTGCGTTTGAGGCGGGCATTGTCAGGGGCTATTTCCAAACCGCGCAGATAACTCGCCAGCGCTTGCGGCACCTGCCGGACCCGCATTTGCGTATTTCCCAAAGCCAAATAGGACAGCACGTAGGTCGAATCCGTGCCAATCGCACGGCGAAACAATACGATGGCTTCTTCGATCCGGCCCTGTCGCAATTGAATATTACCTAGGTTGTGATAGGAAGGCGCAAATAGGGAATCCCGAGCGATGGCCTGCAAATAGTAGATCCGGGCTTGATCATATTGGCCGCGCCGAGAATAGACCATGCCCATATCGTGATAGATCTCAGCTTTATCCGGCGTTGTGAGCAAGGTGTTTTTCATCGAAGAGATCTCACGTTCTTGCTCTTCGAGCCGCCGGTAGAGGTCCAACTGTCGCCGCCCTTCTTCCCGTTGGCCGGTGCGCAATAGCGCATTGCCCAAGTTGAAACGGGCCCGCGCGTAGAGCGAATCGAATGATACGGCGCGTTTCAGTTCAGAAACGGCGGCGGCGTAGTCACGGCGGCGATAATGACTAGCGGCCAGCCCGTTGCGATATTTAGCCACAGTCGAATCGACTCCGATCGCTCGGCGGTAAGCCTTTTCCGCAGCAGGATAGTCATTTTGTTTGAGGTGTACCTCGCCGACATTGAACCACGCCTCGCCATAGTCGGTCTCGGCGTCTATCGCTTGTTCGTAAGCGAGCAATGCCTTGTCGTAGCGCCCCTTGCTGAAATGCAGTAAACCCAGCGACATATGCGCCCATGCGTAGTCGGGACTGAGTTCGACGGCTCGCTCTAACGTCTGGACCGCCTCGTCGTGGCGATCCAACCGGGTCAATAAAATGGCTAGTTCGGTGCGAGCCTTGGCATAGTCTTCGCGCAGCGCGATTGCCCGTTCATATGCGGCGACGGCCTGCGGCAGCTGCTCGTCCTTGGCCATTGCCGTGCCCAACTTGCGATGCCGTTGCGCCGAATCGGGCTGTCGGAGCACTGAGAGTTGCAAAGCCCGCACCGCCGCGCGATAGCGCCCTTCTGCCAACAACCGGTCACCCACGACCTCACTGCTATCCACCGGCGCAGTCGTCGCGCCCAGATATCCGGGCAGCGTCTGAGAAGTGCAAAGGACACACGCCAGAACGGCCAACACCCGCCGACCATTCGCTATGTGATACGAGAAGGGCATAGTCTCAATATTCGCTAAGACCGGCTATTTCAACAACAACAACCGTCTCGCCTCAGTCTCGTCGCCGGCCAACAATCGGTACAAATACACACCGCTGGCCACCCGTTTACCCACCGCATCGCGCCCATCCCAAACGACAGAATGCACACCAGCGCTGCGCCACCCCACCAACAAGGTCCTGATCCGCCGGCCAGTCACATCGTAGATGCCCAGATCCAGCACGACATCCTCGGCCAACGAAAAGCCAATAGCAGTACTGCTATTAAACGGGTTCGGATAATTCTGCTCCAGCGACGCTTGCGCCGGCACGGCGATCGACGCCTCTTCGGCCACCGCTGTCGGCAGCACTGCCCCCCCCCAACATCTCTGCCACCATCCGACCGCTCACCACATGGGCTTCACCGGCGTTGTTACGCCGATTATCGGGACCGTCACCCGCCATCCCATTGGGCATAATATCGACGAAGCCATCGCCGTCAAAATCACCGCTGGCCGCCCAGTAGGCAGAGAAATCAAAGTTGTCAGGCGCCTGGACCCAGACCAGCGGCACGCTCGGCGAAGTCAGGTCGATCACCGCCGGCAATTGCGGACCGCCAGCGATCACGACAATGCCACCAGAAAAACGCCGGTTGAGCGGGCCATTGTCGCCGGGCACGCCGATAAACAGGTCGTCGTAACCGTCGCCGTGGATATCGCCGGCGGCAATCGCGTCACCGGCGATGGCCTGATCGCTGGCGCCATAAATGAACATAGTGCCCGCGGGCAACTCAGCCAGGTCAATCACCCGGCCCGGCAGGTCCACCGCCCCGTAGACGATGCAGACATCGCCCGCGTCGGGCCGGCTATTGTCTGGCCCATCGGCACGATAAGCCCCCAACAGCATATCCGCCAGCCCGTCGCCGTTGATATCGGCGGTGACGATCTCCTCGCCCAGGCGGTCGGGCGAATCACTGCCGCCATCGGCGCCGTAAACAACGAGCAGGTCTTGTGGAGGATTCGCGTTCAAATCGATATCCCGCGGCAAATCGCGCCTGCCAAAAACCACGTAGACCTCCCCTACATTATGCCTTTCGTTATTCGGCCCATCACCTGCCCCACCGGCGTGGTCATAGGCGTTGCGCAGAGTGCCGAGCGCCGCCGCACCGATGACCACATCGTCGTAACCATCGCCGTTGACATCACCAGAGGCCACCGTTGACCCAGCGTGGTCCAAGGCGTCGATGCCGTAGACGACGCTCATCGGCCGGGTCGCATCGCGCAAATCAATGGCCTCGCCCGGAACCAAGGGACCATAGAGCACGTAGACCCGACCCGTTTCAAAGCTCGGCGCGTCCTCCCCAAAACCGTTCGCCTGGTCAGCACCGACGACAACATCGGCAACACCGTCGCCATTGACATCACCCGCCGCCATCCACACTCCGAGGCGGGTGCTGGCGTCCGGGCCGATAACGACGCCGACGCCGGGCGGCCACGGCTCGGCCAAATCCAGTACCCCGGTAGTCGCCCTTATCTCAGCGAGCAATTCGCTAGTAAAGAAGTAGAGTTTGCCCGCGTCCTCGCGCCCCGGTCCATCGGCGTAAAACGCGCCGACTAGCAGGTCGTTGGTCCCATTCCCGTCGATATCGGCCACTTCGCTCTTGATACCAAAGATACTGTGCGACTCTTCGCCGTAGATTGTAACAACTCCTGGGAGGTTCTCGCGCAAATCGACCTGGCCGCCGATGCGCCCCGGGCTGTAATAGATCGCCACTTCGCCGGCGTTGTCGCGCTGATCCTGGTCCGGCGGCCCATCGCCCGCCATCGCCGAAATTACCAAGTCGTCAAAACCATCGCCGTCCAGATCGCCCGAACGCACCGGCGTCCCAAATTGCGCATCATCGCGATCCGGGTTGTATACCGTCAATTGCCCCGCCTGCTCCGTCAGCGCCAGATCCCAAACGTGGATCTCCTGCCCGTCCACCACCACCACTCCAACAATCAGCATCGAACAGATCGCTACACAATACTTGTACGACATATTTACCCCGTGTTATTCGGCCGGGCGTCCAATTCCGTATCCCACCGGCTTTGTCCCTATAACCAACGATTCCAAAACTCGAACGCATCTTCCTGCATGGCCAAGTCGAACTTATGGCCACCCGGATAAAATCGGCCAGCATAGCTATCGGCCGCCCCGGCCTGCCCGTAAACTGCCACCAACACCGAATCAACCTCTTGCGTCCCCTTCATTTTTGCACTCACCCCGCCGAAATGACAACCACCCTGGCTCATCTCCCACCAACTCCGTAGCCCATGCCCCATAAGGTCCCAGCATATTCTCAGCCATCAAATACTCCTCCGATTGTCCACCTCAACGACAGACCCTATTATTTGTGCTGCCGTAACCTACTAACCACGGAAGAAAACCATGCCCAACCACACAGTCAAGACCCATGCCGACGGCGCAGTACTTCCGCGTAAGGAACAACTCGCCTGGAAAATCGCCCAGATGGCCGCCCACAACCAACAGGCCGACGCCGATGTGATCGAAATGATCGGCAACCGCCTGATCGACAACGCCGCCGTCGCCATCGCCGCGATAAACCGCCAGTCCGTGCGCAACGCCCGCCTACTGGCCTTGGGCTATCCGCACCCCAATAACAAAGGCGCTCGCCTCTTCGGCGCGGCCAATGATCGCACTTTCCACTGCGAATGGGCCGCCCTGGCCAATGGCGTCGCCGTGCGCGAACTCGACATGCACGACACCTACTTAGCCGCCGACTACTCGCACCCCGGCGACAATATCCCCGGCGTGCTGGCCGTCGCGCAACAGACCGGCGCCAACGGCCACGACCTGAGCCTCGGCCTGCTCACCGCCTACGAGACACAGATGGCGCTGGTCACCGGTATCTGTCTGCACGAACATAAAATCGACCACGTCGCCCACCTGGCCCCGGCCGTCGCCGCAGGGCTAGGCACCATGCTGCACATGCCCTCAGAAGAAATCTATCAGGCCGTCAACCAAAGCCTGCACCTGGCCTGCGCTACCCGCCAATCGCGCAAGGGCGATATCACCTCCTGGAAAGCCTACGCCCCGGCGCAAGCCAATAAAATCGCCATTGAGGCGGTCGGCCGAGTGCGCCTCGGCGAGAAGGCCCCTTCGCCGATATACGAAGGCCGCGACGGAGTTATCGCCTGGATGCTCTCC
>JACLAC010010772.1_pt1 | contig 31285 bp, 26 predicted proteins | sample 8027881 | NCBI WGS metagenome assembly JACLAC01 (sample SAMN15725517, study PRJNA655200) | protist metagenome | isolation source: fluorescence activated cell sorting (FACS) single amplified genomes of... | place: Spain: Blaines Bay Microbial Observatory, Mediterranean Sea | collected 2016-01-19 | reverse complement strand
CAGGAAGTTGATGACCGGTGCGTTGGAAACTCCCTCAATTACGGTTTTCGTGTGGGGCAACACGAACTCGCGATAGTCAGACGGCGACAGGCAACCGGCCCAACTGTCGAAGACCTGAACCGCCTGGACTCCGGCTTCGATCTGCGCGTTGAGATACCCGATCAGGCTGCTCGTCAGCGTTTCCATCAAAGCGTGCCACGCTCCCGGATCGTTGTACATGATCCGTTTGGTGTTGAGGTAATTTCTCGATCCGCCACCTTCAATCGCGTACGAAGCCAGTGTGAACGGTGCGCCGGCAAAGCCAAGCAGCGGAATATCAGCGGGCAGCTCCTGGCGAACGAGTTTGACTGTGTCGAATACAAATTGCAGCGTCGACAGATCTTCCAGCCGCTTCAGGCGATCAACGTCGGACGCCGACTGAATCGGGTTGTGGATGACTGGACCTTCTCCCTTTTGATACTCAAGGTCCATCCCCATCGGCTCGAGAATCGGCAGCAAATCCGCAAACAGGATCGCCGCGTCGACTCCGAGAATTCGCTGCGCGTCCAGCGTGACCTGCGCTGCCAGCTCAGGCGTTTTACAGAGTTCGATGAAAGTGACTTTGTTCCGGACTTCCATGTATTCGGGCAGGTATCGCCCAGCCTGACGCATGATCCAGAGCGGGGTAGTATCGGTCGGTTCGTTATAAGCCGCCTTCATAAAGCGGCTGGCCCGAAGTTCGGGAGTAATCAAGGTGTCTTCTCCATAAAGTAAGAATAAGCGTCGAACGGGCCGGCATCACCGATCTGAATTCGACCAGCAACGTGAATCGCTTTCACCCAGTCGATTCATCACGCAGTGTCGCGGTCGAAGCTTCATCAGACAACCGCACGGAGAGACATGTAAACGACGACCGCGTTGTTCGGCTTGTCGGCACTTCTACGATTGGCCTATGTTCCGAGTTGAAGTTGTCGACCGGGCAGCACCGTCCTCAGTTACCGTCCAACGGCAGAATCCATGACGACCAACCCTCAAAACCAGCAACTTCAAGTGGTCAGTAAACGCGTGGAGCCGGCCGTCACCAATCACCGGCCGCACCACACGAAAGTCGAAAAATACTGGCTGGCCGGCAGCGCGATTCTTTATGGGGGAGTCGGGCTGTTGATTCTGGCCGGCATCGACCAGGTTTCATATCTCCCGTTCCCAATGCCGGAATTCTGGTATTCGAATCGAGGGTTCTGGCCGTTCGCCGGAATTCTGGCAATCCCCTGCGGAATGTTCCTCCTGAAAAAGGAGCCAAAGCTCAATTGGCAACCGACCTTCGCCGGGCCGCGGTTTGGTTCGGTCGTCCTTTACACTCGAAAGCGTTGCCATCTTTGTGACGATGCGAAGCTCCTGCTTCGCACGTATGCTCGGTGGCTGCCGACACCCGTTGAAGTTGAAATCGACGGCGACGAGGAACTCAAAAGACAATTCAATACATGCGTGCCGGTCGTCGAAATTGATGGCAAAGTCCGATTTCGAGGAATCGTCGACGAGATGCTGCTGCGTCGTCTGATCGAAGGTTCGGAGCCGGCCGAATGAGAACGTTCGGCATCTTCGCCAAACAACCAGTTCCTGGTCGGGTGAAAACTCGACTCGCCGCCGACTGGGGCAACGATCGCGCAGTCGCGCTCTACGAATGCTTCGTTCGAGACCTGCTTCAAAAATTTGCAGCAGTTGGAGATCGGCGAGTCATCGGCTTTGCCCCATGCAGTGATGTAGCTCGACAATGGTTTACGGAAACTTCCGACGAAACCGCTGAAGAATCGTGGATATTGTGGCCGCAGCCTGATCTCGATCTCGGTAGCCGGATGGCGAGCTACTTTAAAACGTGGACCGAATCCGCCGAGCATCGTACGATTCTGATCGGCTCGGACAGTCCGTCGCTCCCAGCAGAATATCTCGAACAAGCATGGCAACTACTTGAAGAAAATGACTGCGTGCTTGGACCGGCGACCGACGGTGGATATTACCTGGTCGGCCTGCGAGGCAAAATTACCGACTTTGCGGCGCCGTTCAAAGACGTCGAGTGGAGCACGGCCGGTGTCCTCGCGCAGACCGTTAGGCTATTGAAACAGCAGGATCTTTCACTCGGTTTGCTGCCGCCGTGGTACGACGTCGATTCTGCCGAAGCTGTCATCACCCTGAAAGGACACCTTGCTGCTTCTGAACATGCGCAGAAGCCGTGTTTACTGTCTGCGACTCGGCAGTTCCTGGACTTCTAATAACGGCCGATGAGATTCGCGGAACGAATAACACCTCGACCGCAGCATGCGATCGAGGCGTTCTATGTCTTGATGTTTTGATCGCTCGACATGGTGGAAATGCGAGCAACGAAATCAGTGTTAGATTATCGCTGCGAGATGACTCGCCCGGTTCGATCACGACGAACTGGTCCTGCGGGTTTCAAATTTTTCTTGTCCGCCGCTCGCTGCTTTGCTACCGCGATAAGCTGCTGAGCATACGCCAGTTCGGCATGGCTGAACTGCGGAGTGTCTGGTCGTGCCAGACGGTTGAACTTCATCTGCGAAAGTTGCTGCCAGCTCTTGCCGTTGGCAATGTTCCATGCCGCAGCCTGAGCAACATTCGTGTTGATCCGTCCCGTCGCGACGAGATTCAGCAGTTCTTTGAGAACAGGATCCGTGCTGACACTCTCAACCGGGTGAATTTTGTATTCCATCCGCACGCTTGGCTCTGGTTTTCCGTGCTCAAGACAGACTGACGTAACGGGAAGTCGAACGACTTTTTCAGGTGGAATTGAAAAGAAACCACCACCACCACCGCCCTGCTGACCACCACCCTGGCCACCTCCGCCCTGGCCACCTCCGCCAGTCGATTGACCGCCGCCACCGCCCTGCTGTCCGCCACCGAGGCCACCACCACCACCACCACCGAACTGGTTCAGGACGTGAACTCCGACGAATGACTCAGGCATCTGAACCGTGATCGTTTCCTTCGTCAGATTTTCGATCAGCAGATTACCTGTCTTTGAATTCTTCTGCAGAAGCTTTGTGCTTAACTTGCCATCTTTCATTCCCTTAAAGAGTTCGACGACCGGAGCATTCGGGTCAAGTTTCGGCTTGGTGATTTGCCCCTTCTTTGCGGCTTCAGCCGTACCAACCGCGAGCAACCCAAGCGCCAACAACGCCACACAGTGAGTTCGAACATGGAACATCATAAATCAATCCTTACGAGCTGAAAGCAGTATCGGCACCAAGTATGCCGGCGGCAGTATTCTATCTCGCTGAACGGCCATCTCGAAGTCAGCCGTCATTCAGCGTGTTGAGAGAAATTCGCGGAAGCAAAGCACTCACTCCGCTCCCTCAACTTCAATGATTCTACAGCAGCAGGAAAACGACCACCAACACGAAGTGCGTCGTACTGCTACGAATTCGAATCTTTGGGGTATGATCACACCGCTCGCTGCAGGAAATACCGAATCGTCGGGAACCGCTGTCTGGCGAACAAGGGCAAAACATTCATCCAGCCAGTGCCTGGATTTAACGCTCAGTCAGAAAATACAGGCTTGAGCCCACGACATTGGCAGTTCCAGAAAATTAAGATAAAGATTGGACATCAACGTTGAAACTCAGGTTCGGAAAGTCAGCAGACGACGGAATGAAGAAACTTCTCACCGTAATGGAAGCCTGTCTTGATGGCATGTTGATCTGTGGCAAACACGCACGCAGCGTGCAGTAATTCCGCATCGCCGATGTCCCCAGCGGGTTACCTTCCTGCAGAGTTCTATTCCACGAAGCCGGAGCCTACTGACTATCCAACCCGGACTGAATCGCCGACTGATGTCCTACCAGTTAACATCCTGGGCGGAACAGTTCCGCCGGAAACAAAGGTGGTTGACTGAGATAAGCCGCACGTGAAAACCGGACTCAGGAACATCTGTACTACCTGTTTTAACAAAACACTTGGTCGTTGACATCTTTTGAAACCACTGATAGCGTAGCACTCACAGACGTGACGTCGTCATCATTTCATCTGTCTTCCCAACGCATTTCGTTTACGCTTCGCATTTCATTTCGCCTCGGCTGCTGAGTTGGTTTCGCCACTCCGGTCTGTTCCCCTACTCCGGTCTGTTCCCCTACTCCGGTCTGTTTCTCCATTCCGGTCAGTGAGTATTCACGGTTGCAGCTTCCCTTTTGAACCGAGTCACGACGGGTGATTCAGGGCGTTAAATACTCAAAAGTCGATTCGAGTTCACCAATAGCTAACTCGCGTTCAGATTTCCTGAGTATAAAAGGCGTCAGCGAGGACACGCGAATATGCTTCAAACCGTTCTCAAAGTGGTCGGTGGCAAGCAGGATGGAAAACTCATCCCGCTCAACACTAAGAAATTTCTCATTGGACGGGAACAAGACTGCCACTTACGACCTGGTAGCGAGTCCGTAAGTCGGCATCACTGTGCAATCACAATTGATGATTTCACTGTGCGAGTCCGTGACCTCGGCAGTTCGAACGGTACGAGTATCAACGGCAAACGCATCATCGGTGTCCATGAAGCAAAACCAGGCGACGCCTTGCAGGTCGGCAACCTGGATTTCGAAATCGTCTTCAACGAAGTAGCAACCCCTGGGACTACCGAGGCCCATGAAAAAGGCGGTACTGCATTCGTTCTGGACGACTTCAACCTCGAGGCAGTTGAGCCACTTTCCGATACCGCCATGATGATTGGCGACGACACTGCAGTGATCTCAAAGAAAGCCCTTGAGACCGCAGCCACCAAGAGCAAGGAAGAGCTCGCTTCCGCTGAAGAACAACATCCCTCGAAGCCGCCTGCGGAAGCAACGACATCTGAGCAGCCGACGGACTCACAAGCAGATGATCAACAGCCAGTCACCGACGACAACTCAGCCCTTGCTGATCCCGTCGCGACTGCGGCATCTGCACCCGAACTTGCACAACCGGCAGCAGAAACTCCGGCAGCAGAAACTCCGGCAGCAGAAACTCCGGCAGCAGTCCAGCAACCACCAGCACCGCAACCGGGGTATCCGCAGCAACCCGTATCTCCGGCGATGCCGGGCTATGGCCAGCAGATACCGCAGCAGCCCTATCCATACGGGATGCCACAACCTGGAATGCCAGGCTATGGGATGCCTCAGCAAGGTTATCCCTACGGTGTGCCTCAACCGGGCATGCCCGGTTATGGAATGGCACAGCCCGGCATGCCTGGCTATGGGATGCCGCAACAACCGGTGATGCCCGGTTATGGTGTGCCTCAACCGCCGATGCCATATCCAGCTCAGCAGATGCCGTATCCGGCCGATCAGCCGGTCGACGATTACGACGAAGACGAAGTCGATGACTCCTCAAAGATTGAGGAACCTCCAATCGCTTTGCCGGATCCATCTGAAACCGGTGCCGTCGACGAAGTTAAAACTGAGGTCGACGATGGACCAAAGGTCGAAGCACCAAACCCGGCAGCCGACATCCTTAAAAAATACATGGGCGGCCGCTAATCCATGGCCTCGTTCGGCGTGCAATTGCATCATCAAAGAATTTCTAATTGCGTGGCGTGCCGCGGCCATGCGGCATCCCAGGTTACAGACGTACGAGTGGCATAATTCGATCTTGTGCCCTCTCTTGCTGTGCTTCGCCCAGCCACACTCCGTTCGTGGTCATTCCGTAGCCTGCAGCGTTTAACTGCCGCTCCGATTCCACAATGAGATTTTTGTGAATCCGGATAGGATTAACAGCGATCCTTATTAAACTTCGGGGCCAGTCGACGAGAGCCAGCATAGTGAAATCGTCGTTTTTTCTAACGTCTGTCGAATCCCTAAGTCTTTCAAACACGAAGATACAAGCAAACAATCGGAGCCACATCATGTCTGACGCCCAGGAAACCCAACGTCGCTACAAAGAGTTTCTCGACCTGATGCCCCTGACTTTAGCACTCGCAGGATTACCTCAAAGCGAACGCGGAAAGTACTACTCAGAAGAGCAGATTGAGTCGCGACTGTTCGTCATGCGTCATGCCTACAAGGCATCAAGAGGACTCGCGCGCGAGCTTGTTGTGAAATAGCGACTGACCTACCGGCGAACAATATGTACGAACCGGTGACGATCTCGGCACTGACGGCAACCATGCATCACCGAATGAGCTTTTCCGAACAGAGGTCCGAAATCGCGGCTTCGTTGTCAATGTGCCGTACGTTGATGCCTTCGGCGATCAGCCGGCCAACCTTATCGACCATCCCGTCCGAATCCAAAAACCGTGTTCCGTCTGCGCCACCCAAAGAGGTCTCTCCACCCTGCAGAACGACAATCGCGTAGACAGCGAAACCGCTGCGTCGCATGTTTCCAAGTGAGATCGCCGCTTCCGTGGTGACATCGCCAAGGATAGCCACAACCGTCGCATCACGCGGCAAGCGGCTGGTCGCTTCCATCAGGAGTTCCGAAAACGACAAGCCGTCGGTCAATTCAAGTCGAGCGAGTGATTCACGAATTCGTTGAAACTGTTCGAACCCACGCTGGGTTTCAACAATCACCGGTCGCAGCCGATTACTCGATGCGGACATGCCGACGTTCTGTTTGGCATCACTTCGAGTTCGAAATTCGCGTCTCCAACCTTCCTCGCGAATTCTGTCAACTGCATCACGTCCGTTGGTCACCAGCCCAATCTGCTGCCCCATCTGACACATCGCGTTTGCCAGTGATGCAGCGGTTGTAATCGCCAATTCGGACCGATGCGGCTCACCCTGTGCCGGATACATGTCCTTGTGAAAATCCAGGATAATGGTCGCACCAGCCACAGTGGAAGGATCATAGATTCGGCTGTGCAGCTTCCCGGTACTCGCCGTTGCCTTCCAGTGAATCCGGTTAAAGGAGTCCCCCCGCTGGTACTCCCGGACGCCAGCTAGACGAGTCGGATCCTCGAACAACCGGTGAGCCATGCGGATCTCGCCAATCGGCCGGCGGGATGACAAATCGTATCCTGAAAGTGGAATGACTTTCGGATAGACCATTACGAAGTGTGGCTCGGTGACAACCTTGTATCGCCGATGAAGCCCGAATAGATCGCCGCTTTCAAGCATCAGCGGCCCCAACTGATAGTAACCACGCGTAGCAAACGTCAGTTGATATCGAATCGACTTTCTGCCGTTCGGTTTAAACTGTATCAAGGCGACGCGGCGACCATTCACTTTCAGTTTTGGCGGATGACAGGAAAGCGCATCTCGAGGCAACGAATCCTCAGCGAGCAACCAGGGGACCGGAAATCCCGAGCCATTCCTCAATTCAACGATGACAGCAACTCGGTCACCGATTTCAACGGTGTGCCGGTTGCTTTCACGCCGCGCAGAAACACTCTCGATCCAATGACGAGCCAGCCAACGACTCAGCAGGATGACGCCCACCAGGGCGTACATCGAGTACACGAGAAGTCCCAACTGAAAGACGATCCCGATGACCAACAGAAAAATGGCGCCAAGCAGCCATCTCATAGCAAATCAGCGCCTTCCTTCATGGTTGGCACGGAAGACTCATTGAGAATTTCTTCAACAATGCTGTCAGCCGTGATTCGACGCAGGCGGCTTTCAGGCCGCACGATGATTCGATGCGACAAAACAGCGGGAGCAACTCGCTTAACATCATCAGGAAGCACAAAAGCGTTTCCTCGAATCGCAGCCAATGCTTGCGACGATCGATACAGCGAGATTGAAGCTCGCGGGCTACCGCCCAGCAGAACGTCGTCGTGCTCACGAGTCGCGTAAACGAGATCAAGAATGTAACTGCGAACCTTCGAATCAACCTTCACCTCACGACATGCGTCCTGACAAGCAACGATTTCTTCTGCAGTGACCACAGGCTCAAGAGTGTCGATTGGATGCGCCGTATGCATGCGTCCGAGCATTTCGGATTCCTGCTCGCGACCAGGATATCCAAGGCTCAATCGGACCAGGAAACGATCAAGCTGCGCTTCCGGCAATGGGAACGTTCCTTCCTGATCAACGGGGTTCTGCGTCGCGATAACCAGGAACGGCCGATCGAGCAAATATGTTTCGCCATCTACCGAAACTCGCCGTTCCGCCATCGCCTCAAGCAAAGCAGCCTGTGTTCGTGGCGTCGTTCGATTGATTTCATCGGCAAGGAGAATCGAAGTGAACAACGGTCCGGCCCGAAACTCGAACTCCGTTGTCTTTGGATTAAAGATAGAAGCACCAGTAATGTCACTCGGCAGCAAGTCAGGGGTGCACTGAATTCGTTTAAAATCGCAACCAAAACTCACAGACAACGCGCGAGCAAGCATCGTTTTGGCAACTCCGGGCACGTCTTCGAGCAGGATGTGCCCTTCGGCAAATGTCGACATCAAAGCTAGAATGACTTCCTGACGTTTTCCGATAATCACCTTCTCAACATTCGCAATTATCTTTTTGGCAACAGCGTTGACCTTCGGCATTCCGACACTTTCAGTTGAAGACGATACTCACGGCCCGCAGACTGCCCGTTAAACAAATTATTCTATCGGTGTCGGAATCTGCCTTGCCAGTCGCTGACGGTCTCGCGAAAAGACAGCAGTCACGAACGCGAATTTGGGCCTCCACCTGAAAGCCAACAATGCCGGTCTCGATTCTCATCCCCGATGAACTCACAAAGTACTCAGAGGGACTGAAAGAAATCGAAATAGCGGCTGATTCGCTCGATGATGCTCTGTCAAAATTGTTCGGAGCACACCCGATGTTGCAAAAGCGTCTCGTTGACCAGAACCGGCATTTCTATCCCTACGTGCCGGCATTCCTGAATGACGAGAAGTTAGCAATCCAGGGAACACTGAATCGGCGACTGCACGATGGCGACCGTCTGGCATTCATGGTAATTGCGTCGGGGGGATAATCTGGGCTGCCGCGAGCATCCGTCACCACCCTTATCTCCCTGGCTACACGGTTGATCTGAACATCAATTGACCACATGGAGCGGATACACGCGACGAACGGCATCGTCAGGTTGTTTGGTGCAAAAGGAATGTTTCAACAATCAAATACTGTTCATGATTGCTTCATTGATCGCAGCGTTTCATAATGATTTTTCGTCTACCTTGAATTGCTCCAGTGACTTCCTGGGCATTCAAGCAAGAATGCTGCTTCGGGGGCACGTCGTCATTTCGCTCTTTGATCGTCCGGTTGGAGAGGTTGCCGCACATAATTCTTTCGGCTTTTCATTTTGCCGCTGGGCCACCGTCTGAGATGTCGGATAAACCTAAAAAAAACAAACTCGATCATGGCGAGACCTCTGTGCCAAATCAGCCATCAGACAAGCCTGTCGCCACAACCGACGACACCCGGAAGAAGCCATCGCAAAAAGACCGTACGAAATCTGCCAAAAAGAAGAAGACGGTTCAGCTCGGTGATTTCAAACTTTTGAAGAAACTCGGCCAGGGAGGGATGGGTGAGGTCTATCTCGCCAACCAGGTCAGCCTGGATCGTAAGGTCGCGGTGAAGATCCTCTCAAAAGAAATGGCCAAGAAACCGGGCTTCGTTGAACGCTTCGTACGTGAATGCCGCGCGATGGCCAAAATCGACCACCCAAACGCTGTCAAAGTTTATGCTGCCGATTCTGACAAGGGCCTGAACTACGTTGGCATCGAGTACATCGACGGCCAGAGCATGCAGGACTGGATCGACAATTTTGAGACACTAAGCGTTGGTGATGCAATCAACGTAATCCTGTCCTGTGCAGACGCGCTCAACCACGCTCACGAACTGAACCTGATTCATCGCGACATCAAGCCGGACAACATTCTGGTCACTAAAAAGGGTGTCGTAAAAGTTGCAGACTTTGGATTGGCAAAAGCTCTCGATGACGAAGACATGTCGATGACACAAAGCGGCACGGGCCTCGGTACTCCACTTTACATGCCGCCAGAACAAGCACGGGATGCCAAGAACGTCGATCATCGAACCGACATCTACGCGTTGGGGTGCACTTTTTATTACTTCCTTACCGGTAAGCTGCCGTTTGAAGGGGGCTCCGTCCTGAAACTGATCGTCGCCAAGGAGAAGGGTCAATATCCTGCGGCGCGAAGTTTGAATCCAAAGGTCCCCGAAAAGCTCAGCCTGATGATCGACAAAATGATCCAGAAAGACCCCAAACATCGATATTCCAGCTGTGCTGAAATCATAAACGACCTCGATCAACTCGGCCTTGAGAGCGAGGTATTGAGCTTCGTCGACGATTCCAGCGGCGGAACGCCGTCGCGGTCTTCGCGAGTGCGACAACGCTCAACAGTCGGCTCCGACAGCGACAGGACGAGCGGCGTCTCACTGCCTCAGTTCAGAACTTCGGCTGAAGATGCAACTCAAAACGAGGCTTTCGCGGCCGCGAAAGACACCACGATCTGGTACGTTCGCTACGTTAATAAGAAAGGCGAATCGCAGGTCAAAGAGATGAACACTCGGCAGGTCCAACAGGGGATCCTTGCCGAAGTGCTTGACGTGAAAGCTCAGGCTCAGAAAAAAGGGACGCCCGGAGGCTTCATGCCACTGGCTGCTCATCCCGAGTTTCAGGACCTGATGAAAAAACGTCTAGCCAAGACGCAACAGAATGTTCGTGGCGACAACCTGAAAGTACAGTACGCGAAACTCGAAAAAGAACAGAGGCGACATAATCGTTGGCGATGGTTCAAAGGCATCACCGAAAACGTACTCGGAGGATTCGGGCTGATCATCTATCTGATCGTGATCGCCGCAGTGGTCTTTGGGGTCTATTACGGAATCAAAAACTACGCATATCCGATGCTTAAAAACGAAATCGACGGTTCGGCTCAATCAGCGCCGTCGCTGACCCCGATTGAGTAGTTGACAATTTGATACTCTACCTTTTAATTCCATACGCACGTCAAACAGCGTGGACACGAACAGTCATGAAACAACTGGCCACTGCCGTTGAGTACGCGAGTTAAGCTTTCCAGAAAAAGGGATTCGGAAATGTCAGTCCTGGAAGCTGTCGGCAGACCAATGGAAGTGCTTCTGATTGAAGATAGCCTCGTCTCGGCCCGAATTACAATCGGTGCTCTGCGCAAGGGCAAAGTCCAGCATCGAATGACCTGGCTCACCGACGGCAATGACGCGTTGGACTTCATCTATCAGCGTCAACGATTCAGGCGCGCGCCACGTCCTGACCTGATCCTGCTCGACCTTGGATTGCCAGGAAGAGACGGTCGGGAAATCCTCGCAGACATCAAGGGCAACGACGAATTGAAAGAGATCCCCGTCGTCGTGCTTACCGGTTCCCAATCATCCTACGAAGATTTTCAGGAAAGCGAGCAACTCAGCGTTGAAGGCTATATGAACAAGCCTGTCGATCTGGAAAAGTTTCTGTTTCTGGTGAAAGAGTTGAAGCAATACTGGCATGCCGGTGTGATTGTTCCGGCTGTTTGAGCGATGGTCGCTCGAGGCGAGCATCTCGCTCAAAGCTTCTTGAGCGCGCGATCGAGTTCCGCAATCACGTTGTGCACCGCGTCGATCCCAACCGACAGACGCACCAGTCCGTCGCTGATTCCCAATGCACGTCGATCTTCGGGAACCAGGAATTTGTGAGATGTTCCCGCTGGCCAGGAAATGGTTGTTCGAACATCCGCAAGTGTTGGCGAAAATGGAATCGACCCGGCAAGTTCTTTCAGCAATGTCGGCACTCCCGATTCATCGGAATGAAGTTCGAACGACAGCATGCCGCCACAGCCAGCAGGTAGCAGTCTGCCCGCCAACTCATAATCCTGGTGACTGAGAATTCCTGGATAGACCACGCGACTGACCGCTGCATGTTCTTCGAGAAATTCAGCAACCAGGAGAGCATTCGAGCAGGTCCGTTCGACTCGCAGCGGCAATGTTTTCAGACCTCGCGACGCCAGCCAGCATTCAAAAGGATTCGCATTCAGGCCGTACAGGCTGGCAACTCTGCGAACGCGAGTCACTGCTCCGCGGTCTCCTGCAACAACGCCGAGCATCACATCCCCGTGCCCGTTGAGATACTTAGAAGCACTGTGAAATACCAGTTTCGCACCGTGATCCATCGGCCGAAACAGGCAGGGAGTCGCAAACGTGTTATCAACCACGATCGGCACGTCGCCCATTGCAGCAACGAGCGCCGGCAAATCGACAATTTCCATCAACGGATTGGAAATACTCTCCACGAGACAGAGCTTTGTGTTTGTCTGAATTGCCGACTTCATCGCGTCAGGACTTCGCGAATCCGCAAACGTCACTTCTATTCCAAACCGCTTTGCTAACTCTTCAAGCTGCTGAGACGTTCGACCGTAAAGCACACGAGCGGCGACGACATGGTCGCCCGTCTTCAGATGGCTGAGCAGAATCGCAGATACGGCAGCCATGCCTGATGCACACACCGCACCGGCATCGGTGTGTTCCAGTTTTGCCACGTCCTGAGCGAACGCCGAATGGTTCGGATTTCCGTCCCGCGTGTAGATGTACCCGCGCTCGGATCCGCTAACAACCGCTTCCAACTGCTCAACGCCGTGCAGATCGAATGCCGTCGTTTGATAAATAGGGGGGTTGCTCGGCCGTGTCGTAAATTCTTCGCTCCAGCCACCTCGAGCGCAGACCGATTCGTCAAACATTTCTTCGTCCATGACGATCTTCTTTCTCGGCAATAGATCGTTGCGTCAGGAGCGTGTCGACAACTCAATGACGGCTTCGTCTGATTGAGTTTCCGAAATCGAGTCCGCAGCGTCGCCTGCCATCGGCAAATATTCCTGAAGCTGAACAAGTTCCGCGTCAGTTTTTGATTCCGGCTCGGAACCAACCTCAACCCGCGGTGAGACAACTGTCTCGCTCGGTCCAAAACCAAAAAGAGAGACTTTCGCGGTTCGCAGGAAGCCTTTCAGACTGCCAAACGTCTGAGCGACTGCGCTTGGCTCGTAGCCAGAATGGACCATGCAGTCAGTACATTTCGGATTGCCACTGCAACGGCCGTACAATTCCCAGTCTGTTGTTTCCATGAGTTCTTTGAAGGACCCACAATAGCCCTCCTGCACGAGGTAGCACGGTTTCTGCCAACCGAACAGGTTGTAAGTCGGATTGCCCCACGGAGTGCATTCAAGGTCGAAGCGTCCTCGAAGGAATTCCAGGAACAATGGGGACTGGTTGAAACGCCACGACTTCTTCGGACGGTCAAGCAGCTTGCCAAACAGCTGCAATGTTTCGTTCCGATGCAGAAAGTGCTCCTGGTCTGGAGCCTTTTCGTACGGATAGCCTGGCGACACCATCATGCCCTCGACACCCAATTCCATCAGCTCGTCGAAGAACTGCTTGCAGGATTCCGGATCCGCATCGTTGAACAGCGTCGTATTCGTCGTCACTCGAAATCCGCGTTCAACCGCCGTTCGAATGGCTCGAACGGCAACTTCGTAGATGCCTTCTCGGCAAACAGCCTTATCGTGTTCTTCCTGCAGACCGTCCAAATGAACTGAAAACGTCAGGTATTTCGACGGTGTGAAACGGTCGAGGTGTTCTTCCAGAAGAATCGCATTCGTGCAGAGGTAGATGTACTTCTTTCGTTCGACAAGTCCCGCAACAATTTCATGAATCTCAGGGTGAAGCAGTGGTTCACCGCCGGGAATTGAGACCATCGGCGCGCCGCATTCTTCGACAGCCTGAAAGCACTCTTCAGCCGCAAGATTCCGCTTAAGTACGCTGTTGGGGTGTTGAATCTTTCCGCAACCAGCGCACGCGAGGTTGCAGCGAAATAACGGTTCCAGCATCAGAACCAGCGGGTAACGCGTCACTCCTCGCAGTTTCTGTCGCAACACGTACGACGCAACCGTCCACATCTGCGAGACGGGAACTCCCATACAATGCCTCCGTGCATCAAATTATGCCGCTACCAGAAATCGTCAGCCAGAATGCGCGGCAAAGTAATGTTTGGTAACAGTTTTCGCACATTCTGTCAGCCCTGTTCTGCCACGCTCGCGGATATCGCCATTCGAACTTAAACTCCGTAATCGGCCATCATGCTGGTTCTTCCGGCAGCCGTTTTCCCCGAAATTTCAGAGCAGAATACCAGGCAAAACCATGCCGGACTGGCTGGCCGTAGGAATTGGCGGCTTCGTGGGGGCGATCTCGCGATTCCAGATCAACCAGTCGCTCAGCGACTGGAGCACGCAACGGTTTGGACGTGTCTATCCGTTGGGAACGTTTGTCGTGAACATCGTTGGTTGCCTGCTCATTGGAATTCTGATGGCACTGGCGGTTGACAAAAAGCTACCTGATTTCTGGCGGAAAACTCTGGTCACGGGATGCCTTGGATCACTCACGACATTTTCGACATTCAGTTACGAAACCGTCGAATTGATTAGAGACGATCGCCCCGGCCTGGCCGCGTTGTACATAGTTGCCAACCTGGCAATCGGATTGATCGCTGTCGTGATCGGGATGGGCATCGCCAGAGCAATCGTTCGATGACCACATTCAATAATCACTCACTTCCGAAAATAAATCCCGAGCGGCAAGAAGCTCGGATTACGGACTGAAATGGAGAGTCTACGTTGAGCCACGACACTTATTCGAATCCGTTAATTTCCCGATACGCATCCCGCGAGATGGCACAACTCTGGTCCCCCCAAAGGCGAATTACCACTTGGCGTCGGATGTGGGTCGCTCTGGCTGAGTCTGAAAAAGAACTCGGCCTGAATATCTCTGACGAGCAAATTAATCAGCTCAAAGCAAACATCGATAATATCGATTTCGAAGCAGCCGCAGGGTACGAACGGGAACTTCGACACGACGTCATGGCTCATGTCCACGCCTACGGAGATGTTTGTTCCGACGCCCGAGGTATTATCCACCTCGGAGCGACAAGCTGCTACGTCACGGACAACGCCGACCTGGTTCTTCTGCGTGAAGGGTTGGAACTGGTCCGGAACAGACTGGTCCAGGTAATCGACGCTCTCGGAAAATTTGCGACCGAATATCGCGACCTGCCCTGCCTCGGTTTTACACACTTGCAGCCAGCTCAACCGACAACAGTTGGAAAGAGGGCTGCGCTATGGTGCTACGATCTGGTGCTTGACCTGGAAGAACTCGAACACCGAATCGGCAAACTTCGATTCCGCGGCGTCAAAGGCACGACGGGAACGCAGGCAACGTTCCTTTCACTCTTTGCGGGTGATCATAGCAAAGTCGAAGAGCTCGACCGACTTGTGACAGAGAAGCTGGGATTCGAAGAGTCGTACGCCGTTACAGGTCAAACTTACACGCGTAAAGTGGACGCACAAATCATCGGTGTGCTGTCTGGTATCGCTCAGTCAGCAAACAAAACCGGATCCGACATACGAATTCTGCAAAGCCGAAAAGAGCTGGAAGAGCCGTTTGAAAAGAAGCAAATCGGTTCTTCGGCGATGGCCTACAAGCGAAACCCGATGCGGTCCGAAAGAATGTGCTCACTCGCTCGTTACGTGACCAGTCTGCAAAGCAGTGCAGATCAGACCTTCGCCAATCAGTGGCTGGAGCGAACTCTGGACGATAGTGCCAACCGTCGGTTAACCATCCCGCAGGCATTTCTTGCGGTCGATGCCGTTTTGATCCTGTTTCAGAATATCACGGACGGATTGGTCGTTTACCCGAAGACGATCGAAAAACATCTGAACGAAGAACTGGCTTTTATGGCGACCGAAGAAATCCTTATGGCTGGAGTTCAAGCCGGTGGCGACCGCCAGAAACTTCACGAACAGATTCGCGTCCACAGCCAGGACGCTGCTCGGCAGGTAAAAGAGCACGGGCAGGCCAACGATCTGCTGGAGCGACTTAAGAATGATCCGTCGTTCGAGAATGCCGATCTTTCAGGAGCACTCGACGGTCGCCGATTCGTTGGTCGCGCTCCGGAACAAGTCGACTCTTTCGTCGCAAACGTCGTGCAGCAAGTTCGTGACCGCTACGCTGGCGGCGCCGCTGACTTGTCAGGTGAAGTTACGGTCTAGAATACAGGCTAGCTTGTGACTGAAAAATCTGTGAACAAAGAATACAAAAGTACCCTTATGCCCGATTCCTCAGTTCAATCTGATCCAAAACGGATTGCTGTCATTGGCGGTGGGGCGTCCGGGTTGGCCGCAGCCCATCGCTTGATTGAACTGTCCATCGACGGAACGACCAAATTCGACGTCACGCTTTTCGAATCGAGCGACGAGCCCGGTGGCGTTGCCGCAACTCGACAAATTGGCGACTACCTGGTGGAAACCGGGCCGGACATGTTCATCACGAATCAGCCTGCGGTCGTTAATCTTTGCCAGCGAATGGGATTGAGCGGCGAACTCATTCCGACCGAGACCGAACATCGTGGCTCACTTGTTCTGCGAAAAGGAAAACCTGTTCGAGTCCCCGAAGGTTTCATGCTGATCAGCCCGGCAAGAGTGTGGCCAGTTTTAACATCACGCATATTTTCCCCGCTTGGGAAACTGCGGATGGGTTTAGAATATCTGTTGCCCCGGAAGAAAGACCAGACAGATGAAACTCTGGCGGGCTTTGTCAAACGACGATTCGGTAGCGAAGCATTTGATCGGCTCATTCAACCACTGGTCGGCGGCATCTACACCTCGGATCCGGAAAAACTGAGTCTTCAGGCAACACTCCCTCGGTTCCTCGAAATGGAGCAAAAGCATCGGAGCCTGATTATTGCCTCACGAAAGCAGGCAGCAGCTAAGGAAAGCGACGGAAGCGGCGCACGCTACGGGCTGTTTACTGCGCCACGAAATGGCATTTCTGTGCTGTTTAATCGATTGTTGGATGTTGTTCGCGAGCAAGCTGTTGTGCGGCTCGGCGAAGCTGTCACAGCGGTTTCCAAGCAGAAGACAGGCAGATTCTCGGTCACGTCACAATCCGGGGCAACTGACTATTTCGACGGAATCGTCGTTGCATTGCCGGCATTTCACGCTGCAAAAATACTTGAACCATGCACCACCCATCGGGACGAAACTTCGCTCACTGAATCGATACAGGAAATCACAAGGTTGCTTAACGAGATCGAATATTCTTCAGCGGCAGTCGTCGTCAGTGGGCATAGACTAACCGACATCGAACATCCCCTCGACGCATTCGGACTGGTCGTCCCGGCCATCGAAAATCGAAAAGTGCTGGCGATTTCGTTTACGAGTCGAAAGTTTCCCGGCCGCGCGCCGGACGGAAGAATTCTCCTGCGAACGTTCGTCGGCGGTGCCATGCAGCCTGAAATGCTCGACCAGTCTGACGATGAAATCACAAAGACCGTCCACGCAGAGCTGAAGTCGATCCTTGGAGTCAACGGCGAGCCTGACTTCATTGAGGTTTGCCGCCACGAACGTTCAATGCCGCAATACCACCTCGGCCATTGCGAACGTGTCGCTAGAATTCGGGAACTGATCGAGGGAATCGAAGGACTCGAACTGGCGGGTAATGCCTTTTCGGGGGTAGGCATCCCAGACTGCATATCGAGTGGTGAATCGGCTGCCACAAGACTGGCCGAGCAACTCGCTTCGACTTAGAAACATCGTGCTTCAGTACGTCCCCTGTAGCTCGCAACTACTTCAGCCACTTGCCCGTTCGCTGGTCAAGGATCGACTGAAACGCCGGCTTTGGAGAGCCATTCGAATCAATCAGACCAGCGTTTGGAAACACATGGCGGCTGGCATCGGTCAAATGGCTCCAGTAGATCCCGGCGACCGATTGTTTGGCCATGAGCAACGGGAATACAGAATCAATCCAGTCCGACTGCGCCTGCTCACTCCACGGACTGCGCCAGCAATTCTCCGCAATGGGGACTTCATCTGAAGCATTAGGATCTGCCCCACTGCACGACGGAAATGCCAGCGTTACGTTCAGAGGCACTTCGAGCATGCCCCATTGATCAAGCAACCGTGAAATATCCAACAGGTCTCGCGGAGCGCTGCCTTTGATATCGTACCCGACTGAAAACTCAAGGTTGATCCCCGAAAGGCCAACGCCACACCGCAACAGAGCGTCAACAAACTGAATTGGAGAAAGCCGATGCTCGCCTGCTGAAAGGTACGAACCCCAGGGATCCTCGATTCGGATCATCAACTGGCCTTCCTCATCACTCTCCCGAGCGACTTCCAAAGTTCGAGCGACAAGAGTCAGACGCTCTTCTTCGTTGAGATTGAATGATCCGCCCGTGTTGACTCGCGATGATACTTCCCACATACGTACTTTGCCGGCGTATCGTGAGATCGCGGTCTCGACAAAATCACACAGAAAGCTCTGAAGGTTGAAGTAGTCATGTCCCCACTGATTCAGCCAGTCGGGCAATCCCTTCGGCGACAGATCAAGCAGCGGGCCTCCCCGCATCAGCAACCGGTTTTCCATGCACCATGCAACGAGCTCGTCGCAAGAGTCCCAGTTGTACTCACCTTCTACGGGTTCAATCTGCTTCCACTCGATCGGAATCGCCGCCGCGTTGAACGTTTCGAGAAACGGTTCCCGCTGTTTGTACGGGGTGTCAACGCAGTTGATACTACATCCAAACGAAACGGGAAGCGTCGGAGACCTCTGAAATCGGACAGAAAGCCTCTGACGAACATACGCGTTAGCGAGCTGATCGATTGCCACAAATGCCTTCGCGATTGCCTGGTCAGCCAGTCGCGTCACTTCGGCGATGTCCGGTTTGGCAGCGGTCGCCTGAGCGAACAAATGATGTGCTTCTTTATGGACAGTTCGAAACTCGTCGGGAATCTGCATCCCGAGACCTTCCCAGGTCGCGAGCTGGTTTCTCACCTGACAGATTTTTCCGCGAGCCAGTTCCAACGAGAGAATATAAGGATCTTTGTGTTCACGCAGGCTGGCCGAGCTGACGACTGGCTTCCCAAAGCCTTCCACGGGGTAGGGAACTTGAAGTTTGCCGCTGTCAGCGGTGACTCGGCGGAAGTCGACAACGTCGCCGGCGACCTCGAACCGAGAAGCGAAGACTCGCCCGTCAAAGCCACTGATGTAGGCTCGCGGAAGATCCGCTTCAGCATCCAGCAGTCCTTCGGGATAGACCGCGAACCGCATTACCCCCATAGAGGAACCTCAATATTGCTGGCACGGATTGTTCTTGTGAATACAGACGAGCGTCAGTTGAAGCTTCAAACCGTGCACCCATACAGTGTGCAGACGAGTCAAAATTTGTTCCCTGAGTGACTCGGCATTCCTTCTCTGCTCTGACATATTGAGCAGTTGAAGCACTCACCCGAGGCTAGAATACCTCGAAAATCACACGCGAGTGTAGCCCCCGTGCGGCTACTGTTCAACGATCTGACGCAGCGGTACACTCCGGCCGAAATGTGATCTCCAGTGCTCCTGTTTCTGACTTTTTGACCGCAAATCTTCCAGTCCTGGTACAAGCCGCAATGTCCACCGCAGTACTCCAAACGTCGTTGCCTGGAATGCCTGTTTGGCAGGGAAAGGTTCGAGACATCTACGACTTTGGTGACAAGCTACTGTTCATCGCGTCAGACAGAATCAGCGCGTTCGACTGGGTCCTCTCCGATGGAATCCCGGACAAAGGTCGAGTACTCACACAGGTCAGCCGTTTCTGGTTCGACAGGCTGGACGTCACGAACCACGTTCTGAGTCTCGACCCGACTACCCTGCCCCTCCCTGACGGCACCGACGCCGAGTCTTTGCAGGGGCGCAGTATGGTGGTGCGAAAGACTGAGGTCGTGCCAATCGAATGCGTCGTGCGAGGTTACCTGGCAGGCTCAGGCTGGAAAGAGTATCAGGCAGACCGAAAAGTGTGCGGTATCGCTCTGCCGGATGGGCTCGCACAGGCCGACCAGCTTCCGGAACCGATCTTCACCCCAGCCACGAAAGCAGAAACCGGGCACGACGAGAACATTTCGTTCGAAGAAACATGCAGTCAGATTGGCGAACGACTGGCCAGCAAACTTCGCGACATAAGCATCTCCATCTATACTAAAGCGTCAGAGTACGCTCGAGAACGCGGTATCATTCTGGCAGACACAAAGTTCGAATTTGGCCTCGATGGCGACGAAATCGTCCTGATCGACGAAGCCCTGACTCCGGACAGCTCAAGGTACTGGCCCGCGGACCGCTATGAACCCGGTCAGAGCCCGTTTTCTTACGATAAGCAGTTCGTCCGCGATTGGCTCGAAACAACCAACTGGGACAAAAACAGTCCGCCACCAGACATGCCAGACGAAATCGCAGCAAAAACCCGAGCCAAATATATCGAGGCTTTCGAACTTCTCACCGACGAGACGTTTCCCTGGAAGTAACCTGAACCGCCGCAAGTGGCTGGTTTGGTTTTCACAGTTGGCTCCAATAAACTCTGCGGTTTGAAGCATTTCATGTGGCGACCAGGTCGCTGGTCAGGTCCGGATCTGAACATTGGTCGTCCGGCAATATTCGGTGGAGTTATGGCGAAAGATTTTCTGAAAGATGCGAAAGATCACTACGACGTCGTTGTCATCGGCAGCGGCCTTGCCGGGCTGACGTCGGCCAACACGCTCGCTCGCCAAGGACGATCCGTGCTGCTGCTTGAGCACCATTATCAGCTCGGCGGGATGGCCACCTGGTTCAAACGACGCAACGGCCACATCTTCGATATCTCGCTGCACGGCTTCCCCATCGGTATGGTCAAATCATGCCGGAAATACTGGACTCAGAAGATCGCCGATTCGATCGTCCAACTCAAAGGTGTCCGATTCGAGAATCCGCAGTTCTCGCTGCAAACAACTTTTGACCGTAAAGACTTCACACGGCTGATCACCGAAGAATTTGGCATCAAGCACAAAACGGTCGATGATTTCTTCACCTTCGCCCGGAAGATGAACTTCTACGACGATCAGGCGATGACGACTGGTGAACTGTTCGAGAAGTTCTTTCCCGGTCGTGACGATGTCGTGCGTTTACTCATGGAGCCGATCACTTATGCCAACGGCTCGACGCTCGAAGATCCAGCGATCACATACGGAATCGTCTTCTCGAACTTCATGAGCAAGGGTGTCTACACTTTCCAGGGTGGCACGGACAAACTCGTAAACCAGATGAAGGACGAGATGATCGAGAACGGAGTCGACATTCGAATCCGCAGCAACGTGGAAAAGATCGAAGTCGGCCCGGATCGGCAGGTCACAGGCGTCGTCGTCAACGGCCGTCGCATCGGCTGCGACGCCATCCTCTCAAACGCCAATCTTAAGCAGACAATCTTTGACCTGATCGGTCCGGAGAATCTTGACAAAGAATATGTCAAAGAGGCCGAAGCTGTACGCCTTAACACGAGCAGTTGCCAGGTTTACATCGCTCTGAAGCCGGGCGAATCGTTCGACCATTGCGGTGACTTGCTGTTCCACTCAGAACATACCGGTTTCGACATCGACGCGATTCTCAGCCGCAACGTCAGCAGCAGAACATTCTCATTTTACTATCCTGAGACTCGGCCTGGACACGATCGCTACGTCATCGTTTCGTCAACGAATGCCCGCTTCGAAGACTGGGCCAATCTCTCGGAAGAAGAATACGCTGCTTCAAAACAAGATCTTGTCGACACGACACTCGACTGCCTCGAACAATACGTCCCAAACATCCGCGAGAAAGTTGACCACGCCGAAGCGTCAACGCCAGTCACCTTTCAGCACTACACAAAACACTGGCGTGGTTCGTCATTCGGTACGAAGTTCGAAGGACTCGACGTCAGTCGCAAACTGCCTGAGCAGATCGGCGGCCTGTTCCACGCTGGCTCCGTGGGAATCATCATGTCAGGGTGGCTGGGCGCTGTTAACTACGGCGTCATCGTTTCGAACGACGTCGATAAATATCTGACGCCCGCGGTAGCGACGGTCTGAGAAAACTGCAAACTATTCTGAATCGCCGCTTCTACAATCTGATGGTTCAATAAACTGGCGACTGAACTCGTTGAGGATTCGTTGGTGCGTTGCGTGAATCAGGTTCTGCAGACTCAGAGGAAAATTCGGTGGCTGTCACATTTTCAGACGACGAACTTCTGGCATTTCTCGACGAGCAACTTCCCGTTGAGCGAGCATCGACTCTGGAAGTTCTGCTTCGCGATTCGTCAGACATGAGGCAGAGACTTGCCGTGCTGATGCGACGCCGCGATCAGGGTGGGCATACCGTCGGAGAGATTTGGCGTCGTGATCGGTTGAGTTGCCCAACCCGCGCCACACTCGGCAGCCATCTGCTGGGAGTTCTGGCCGAGTCGCTCAATCAGTACGTCGAGTTTCATTTGGAAACTATAGGCTGCCGGCTTTGCAACGCGGTCATCATAGAACTGGAAGAATCCCGTCAGCCTCAGCCCGTAAACAACCACCGTCGGAAGCGATATTTCGAATCATCGGCCGGAATGCTGCGGAAAAATGACTAGAGCAGAATTTAACATTCAAGCAAAGTCGCAATTGACAAACCAGGCAATCCACCTAGAATCCCCGTCATCTCTCTTCTCTCTCCCCTCACCAGACGATTCATCGTTAGGTTTGGGCGGAAGGCATGGCGGTCTCCTGCGGGAGGTCGCCATGCATTCCATTTTCTGGCGTTCTCTCAATTGAAGGATCACCCCTCTGTGGGTTGCTCCTTCCGTCAGAAGTGTTGAAGCATCTGGCCTTTGGCAATTGCTCAACCTGACCCTACGGTGAGCTTGCCGTCCGGGATCCATACTCGCTGAAACTTTGGTTCAGATTCCATGTTTCAATTCGCGAGTAAGGAAACGTCCCGTGACAACGCCGATCGAGTCGTCAACAAAGTGTCCCACTTTGCCTTCCAACGCAACCAGCCTGCTGCTGGAATGTGCAAGACAGTTGGAAGAAAACGGTCAGATTTCTGCTGCCCGGAACGCTTATCAAGCAGCAGGTCTGGCCGACGACACGCCGAGAGGCCGAGTCGAACTGGCAGGTTTCCACTTTCGCACCGAGTGTTTTGACGAAGCAGGTCAGGAGTACGAGTCGCTACTTAGACTCGCTGCCGAATCAAATGATCGTCGGCTCGCGGAAGTTGCTCGCCACAATCTCGCTGCCATTCTTAGAAAAACAGAGCATTCATCCCGGGCCATGACACTCCAGGCTCGAGCAACTGCTGACGCGATCTCCGCCAATGGAGAACTTGACACCACCGACATGACGGGCCGCGCATTAGACGCCATCGATGAGGGAAACTTCGGACTTGCAGAAGATCTGCTACTCCGATCACTCACCGTTGAAATAAAAAAAGGCAATCTCAATGGAGAAGCAATCGACTGTGCAAACCTTGGAGCACTTGCTCTGCTCCGCGGAGACAACACGGTCGGAATTCGATTTCTCGCGAGAGCTTACCATCTTCATAGAAGACTGAATGACCGGAGAAATGCCGGAACAGACCTGCTGAACCTTGCCGAGGCCTTTCAGAATGTCAGTCGATGGTCGCTGGCCAGCCGATGCCTGCGACGAGCCATGTCTCAATTTGAATCCTGCGGGGCAAACCAATCCCTCAACACAGCTCACGCACGACTTCGCGAACTCAGACAAATTCAGGGAGTCTTCGATCGTGACCCATTACTGAATTGACTTCCCGCAGCGGTTTCGTAGCGTTCGTCTGTAGTCGCCCCTCGCAAGTCGTCACCCGAAGCTACCTCGCAGAAAGTCCGCCTGATGCCAAACGAAACCTGGAAGGTGCGAGTCACGAAAGACCACCTGGTCTTTAGCGCCGCCCACTTCATCACGTTCAATGGGAACATTTGCGAGCGACTGCACGGACACAACTGGCGAACGGCCGTTGAACTGACAGGCCCCCTCGACCGCAACTCGTACGTCTTTGACTTCATCACATTGCGAGACACGCTGCAGGAAATCGTCAACGAACTTGACCATCACGTTCTGCTGCCAACAAATCATCCCACCATCATGGTGAACGAGTCAGAACGCGAAGTCGAAGTTACCTTCGAAGATCGGCGTTGGGTATTCCCACGCGAAGACTGCGTTCTGCTGCCGGTTGAAAACACGACAGCAGAACTGATCGCACGCTGGATTGGCGAACGCATCCGTCCGACCGTCGAGAATCACGACGAAGCCGATGTTTCGATGATTCAGATCGAAGTCGAAGAGAACTTCGGCCAGTGGGCCATCTGCCAGATTCCACTCGACGCGTAAGTCTACTTCCGGATACTTACCGACAGCTTCTACGCCGTCATTTACTACTGAGTGATGGTGCTTTGACGTAGCCCCTGCGAGACCGTTGAAAGGTCACCGCTCGCACTCAGAGCATCCAGTCCGCCTTCATCGAAGAATTCCTGAAGCTCCAGAATGACCGGGCCCATCAAAAAACCAAAAACGGCCGGCATCATGAACAGCACTGTCGGGAACATCAGACGAAACGCCGCTTTGTTAGCCTTTTCGTCAGTACGCTGACGAAGACTTTCGCGCATCGTATTGCTGTACTCAGTCAACGCATCTGAAACGTTCGTTCCCATTCGTTCCGACTGATTAAGTAACGAAACGAACGAATCCACTTCCGGAACGTCGACACGATCGGCGAAGTTGTCGAGCGATATCTGCAAGTTACCCACTTCGGCCTGGTACACAACAATCAGCAACTCCGTCGCCAGTGCTGGATAGACCGGTTGCAGGTCTTTCGAGATACGTTTCAGTGAATCGGGAATCGTCAGTCCCTGGCTCACACACATGTTAAGCATGTCGAGCATGTCGGGCATTGCACGCTCAAGCTGACTCGTGCGTTCGGTTGCTTTGTTCTGCAGAAAGATTCGCGGAACAGCCCAGACAAGCCCTGCCATCACGATCGTGCCAAGCATTGCAAAAATCTCAAACTGCTGTGGCACCAGAATTACGGCGCATGCTCCGAGAAAGAAGACACCAAACAACATCATGAACCGCACAGCCTGAAGGTTCTGCATCGCATGCGGCTGATGATAACCGGCTCGTGTCAGTTCCTTGTTTGTTCGCTCGATATCCGGTGAAGGCATCACAGCTGACAATGTCGATGTCGCGGGCCCAAAAACGTAGTCCGAACCGTCGTTCGACGGAACCTGATCGGGGCGAAGCAGCGGCAGACTGTTAGCTTCTTCGAAGTCGTTGGTCGGCTCTCCGAACAATTTCTGCTCTGACCAGCTCACCTCATGAGCCTGGTTAACGGGTGGTTGCCAAACGTCCGCTTCCGGCAGTGACCACGCCATGAATTGTTCAGCCTGAATAACACCTGCCTCGGCTGACTCAGCACTGTCCGCTGACGTCGATACCTCGGGTTCCTGCACGACAGGCACTGAAGCGGCAACGGGTTCCGAATCCGCCACGACAGGCAGAACTGACGAAGTAACAGCAGGTGGCTCGACAGGTTCTTCCTGGCGGGGCACTTGAGATTTGCGAATCGCATCTTCGTATTCGGCCTCTCGGAGCTGCTCTTCATCACGCTGACGCTGACGCCAGCGTCGAACTCGATTGATAAATAGAGTCAAAACGAGCGATACCGCCAGCGTGAAGAAAACCATAAACAGTGTCTGAGTTGAGATATTCATCAAATTGCCTCAAGCAGGTTCTGACACATGAATCGTCAGCTTTATCGCCGAGCCGATAGGCTCATTGGTCGTTTGAAAATCCAAGCACTTCGCATCAGCTTCTCTGGCTGTTCTGCAGAATTCGCATAATGAACAGTGAGCCAATTATCTCGAACGCGATGGATCCAAGTGTCACCTTTCGGCCAATGTCGGATACCATCAACCTTTGAACGTACAACGGATCACGAATCGTGAAGAAGACGACGATACAAACCGGTAAAGCGAGCATCAGTACAGCAGTTGCTCGACTACCTGTCGTCGCTGCTCGAAGTCGTCCAAGAAAGAGCAATCGATCGCGAATCGTTTGCGACAGACGCTCCAGCACGCTAACCAGGTCACCACCCGTTATCTGATGGACGGATAGAGCGGTTACTAAAATATTCAACGTCACCAGACCGGTTCGGTAAGGCAATTCTTTAATCGCCTGAGCCATGTCCTCGCCCATCTTCATTCGTCGAGAACACTCCTGCAGTTCAGAACCGAGTGGGGCGGCCGTATCGTTGCCGACAAGTTCCCAGCACTGTTCGATACTTCGACCGGTCTTTGCGGCCCGAGCAAGTTCGTCGATCATGGCCGGAAGCAGAGCCATCATCTGCTTCTGCCGTCGCTGACGCATCACCACTGCCACGATAACTGGTGCTGCAAACCCTACGGTGCCAATCATCAGCCCGGATAGCAGATTCTCCTGCAGAATGAATATCAATCCACCAAACGTCATGCCGCACAACGCGCATAGGAACAGCATGACCGATGGCCCAACGCCGATCCCCGACTGAATCATCAAGGTGTCGAACCAGGTATTGATCGAGTTACCAATACCCTCGTCATCGTGTGACCCGAAGAGTTCCTGGTCACGGAGTATCTCCGAAAACGCTGGCAACGGTTCGATCGCCGAGTTGGCTAACCCTATTGACATGTCGATATTCCTGATTCTAACTGACTTCAAAACAGTATCTCTGGCGACTTTGATCGACTGCACGCTGACCTGACTACTCTTTCGCGTACAGTCGAGCCTGCAGCTCTCGAGCATCAAACATCTCGCCAGGAAGTTCGAACCCAGCGGTAGCAAGTCGCTTCAGAACGGCAGGTTCGTGGCCAGTCGCAAAGAATGAACCAATGGCTCGGCCCTGCTGATCGACGCCCTGCATTCGATAAACGAAGATATCTTCGATGATGTAGACGCCGTTTCGAACACCACAGATTTCTGATACTCGAGTGACTTTTCGTTCGCCGGTACTTAGACGCGACATGTGGACCAGAATCTGCACGGCCGAAGCGATGTACTGACGAGCGACCTGAGTCGGCAGATCAACACCCGACAGCGCGATCATCATTTCCAATCGGTCAAGAGCGTCTCGCGTATCGTTTGCGTGAAGCGTGCTCATCGAACCATCATGGCCCGTGTTCATCGCCTGGAGCATTTCCAGAACCTCGCCGCCGCGAGATTCGCCGACCAGAATCCGGTCAGGTCGCATTCGCAGGCTGTTCTTCAGAAGGTCTCGCTGATCAATTTCGCCCGACCCTTCGACATTCGCCGGACGCATCTCGAGCGACACAACATCAGGCTGTTGAAGTTGAAGTTCTGCCGTTTGCTCGATCGTGATGACACGTTCGGTCACCGGAATGAAGCGGCTGAGATTATTCAGCAACGTCGTCTTACCAGCACCCGTACCGCCGGAAACCAGCATATTCAGGCGACCGCGAACGGCCATCACGAGGAAGTCCGCGATCTCTGGAGCCAGCGAGCCCATCGAAACCATGTCTTCGAACAGCAAGGATCTCGAACGGAAGCGGCGAATGGAAACCGTCGGACCGTTTAATGCCAACGGCGGAATTACTGCGTTAAGACGAGAACCGTCTGGCAATTTGGCGTCAACCATTGGCTGCACTTCGTCGATTCGACGACCGGCCCGACCAACGAGGCGATGAATCAGACGCAGAAGGTGTGCGTTATCAGCAAACCGAACGTTCGTCGGTTGCAGAATACCATTTCGTTCAACGAAAACTCGATCGGGGCCGTTGACCAGAACGTCGGAAACTTCCGGGTCGTTCATTAGCGACTCAAGCGGACCAAATCCGTAGATTTCGTCCATGATCTCTCGGACCATGTGCTCGCGCTGATCAACGGGCAACTGCACTTCGTCCATCGACACTAGATGTGACGCGAGGGAGCGAAGCTGTTGACGCAGTTCGGACTCTTCGATCTGCCCGGCTTTCGACAGGTCGATCGCGTCGATCATCCGACGGTGCAAGTGTGTTTTCAGCTTCTGAAACTGCTGTTTAGCCTCATCGCTCGTATCCGTTGCAGTGGGAGCTTCAGCAAGCATGGCGTGCCTCATTCTGACTGATTGTGTTCTTGTCGGGCCTCAGATAATTCAGTTCGTAATCTGCAGCTTGTAGATATATCGATTGGCGACTTGCTCGGAATCGTCCGCCGAACTGCGTCTATTTGACCAATCAGAATTTGATCCAGCGTCATCGTCAGTGAGTATCGCCGTGCGAGTCGTCATGACTCCGGGCTGAATGATCAGTTTGCAGCCATCGTCCTGGAGGACTTCGACCGAAAGGACACGACCAGCCACCGGGCGTGAGATTTCAATCCTTCCGGCACCGGACCTGCCATTCGCCAGGAAGTTTTCGTAGAGAAACAGAATTCGGCACTGGCCGATCGTTTCTTCCAGCACTCTGGGTGTCGAACCGTGAATTCCATCAACCGTGTCAAACTCATCGGTTCCCTCATTCAGTCGAAATCCCGCCAGAGGCTTCGGCAAATGCTGTTCGGTCCACCCGTCCGGAAACTGGCCCATGAGTCCATCGATTGTTGATGAACCATTCACGTCAAAGACATGAACATTGGCTTTGTCCGGATCGCCTCGACGGAGCACGCTGCGAAGATGGATCTCTGGAATCCCATCGGAACCTCGCGTGATCTCGCCAGTTCGCTCGTCATAGCCGTACTGATCTAATCCCTGCCGATCTTCAATTTGATTTGCCCACGACTCTCGTGAATCTCCGTCTTTGGCGTTCTCAAGGATCGCCAACGGAAGCGCGGGAATCGGCACACCGGCCAGTGGCTGAAAGCCTACAATTCGATTGTCGATGGACGCTTCAGACAGCGCAGAAACATCTGCCCCCGCGTTACCGGTGGCCCCATTTAGAAGCGTTGCCACCGGATTATTGCGTGACCGTGAATGCAGACCTCGAACCACAACACTCGTTGGACTGTCGATTGTTTCGACAAATACGTATTCCCCGGTCCGCTCACGGTGGATCAGGCGTCCAAAGCGGATGTCGCCTTCAGCGTCGAGGTTCAATTCGACAGGCTTTCCAGCAATAAAATTTTCACGGGCAATGCGACCTGCTTCATGTCGAGCATGTTGAAGACGCGATTCAATGTCAGCATCAGGCCGAAGCAGATCATCAGAAGCCAGTAACTGGCCACTTCGCAAAGCAGCCGCTTCGACGGCGATTTCAAGTTCCGTTTTCGCGTTGTCAAGCCACAGCCGATCCAGAGCGAGTGCGACTCCACCAACGATCACGAGCAGCGACATCATGGCAACGAGCGTCATGCTTCCGCGTCGCTTCGAGTTTTCTCCTCGAGCTGTCGCGTGGTGTCGAATTTTCGATGGCCGTTGAAACATCATCATTTTGGATCCTCTGCCTGTGAGGGCGCAATACTTCGTCCTTCAGAACATAGGTCACAAAACTCAGCAATGACGAGGAAAATCCTTACGATCTGACTCCACGGACAACACGACCATTCCACTGTCCTGGAAAATTCACGAGCAACATCCGAAAACCAATCTACCCGGGTACAAGCGATTTAAGACCAATCCGTACGCAAAAAAAAAGCGGCCAGATCAATGATTGGGCCGCTTCACACTGGTTGATTTTTCCGCAGAACTCACCGAGCAATGGTGGTTCTGTTAGCAATCCCCGTGTATCTGGGATTTGGCGAATTCGATTGCCCACCAGCCGGATCGCTGGATGTTCCAGTCCCGGTTTGGGGACCATAAACGGCACCGCCGTTGTAAGGGCCTGCGCCACCATTCGGCACAAACCCCGAAGCCGCACCAGGACTCACTGCACCGTTGGCTCCGTTCGGGTCTCCGCCATAACGAATTCTTCCGTTGATTTGTCCCTGGTAAGCGCCGCTGTAGCCAACCTGGCCGTTGTTCAGGTTTCCATTGTTGCCGTATCCAGTGTTGCCATTGCCATTACTTCCCGTCGGCACACCATTAACGAACGTCTGGGTGTAGCCTCGGCTCGATCCGTTATAGATTCGCGAACGGAATACATCTGGAGCAGGTGGAACAGGCTTCTCCGGAACAGGAGGCAACTGCAGCAGTTCTTCCAGCGTCGGCCGATCAGGATTCGCAACCGCGACGGTCATCGAGCCGCTCGCGTCAGGTGTGTAAGAGAGGTACAGGTCACCATTCTCATCGGCCAACCGCAACACAGCAACATTTTCCTGAGCAACTTCAAGCGTTACATTGTTACCACTGGACTCAAGATTAGATTGCACGAACGATCGATTGATAGCCAGAATCCTGACCCCCTTGAACAGCACAATCGAAAGACCACCGATTTCCTGGTATCGAGGATCGGACGTCACATTCGTCTGCGGCGTGAATTCGATGTCGACATGATCTCCTGGCCGCAGCAGACCATTCATCACAGATGCAGCATCGGTGAGATGAATCGTCATCGCCCGGTACCCATCACTAACCGTCAGCGGCGGCAACTCGTTCATCGGAAACAAATGGGTTCCGTGAATCGGCTCAGCCGCCTTCATCGGCTTACGAACGACGCGACCGATGATCGCAGTCGGCGAAAGCAGGACATCGCCCCTGATTTCGTTGGATGGCCACGGTCCTTGCCCGAGATGGTACTCAGTCAGCACGGTACCAGCCTCGACATCTCCCACAAGCATCGGAACAACCCGAGTACCAATCTGGCGTGGTGGTGGCTCTTTTGCAGCAAACAGCGTCTTACCAACGTAAAGAGCTACGAGCAGCCCCATGGCTACCATCATCATCACGATGAGTTTTGCAGGAGTGAGATTCTTCACTGGTCTGCTCCTCTGAAAGATTCGCGATCGCTTCCGGCGGTATCGATCGACCAGCCCACCCGGTCAACAACAAACCTGCCAGACGCATTACTTCAAACTTGTGCAAGCAGAAACCCGAAACGCTCCGAGTCTCAACCCGCAAGACGCTTTGGATATTCGGTCCTTCGATGACAACCGGAGCGTTTCCACTTTAGTCAATCAACGACTGCAATATGGAGTAAGTATTAAAACACGTCGCCCGAAAGCCGACTTTTACTCCCTGATCATCTTTGTCACTTCGTAAATCTTCCGATTCTTCAGGCTGTACCCGATTGGCCAGAGAAGATCAGGAGACGCACTATTCATGTCACAGGCAATGGCCACGGTGACGACGTCGCCAGACCGCTGGCCTTGATCAATTGAAACTTCCATCGTTCGCTGAAGCCTCGGCGAGAGAACCTTGCGGATTTCCTGCTCCACCGTGTCGTGCGTCACGCCGGGTATCGTCGCTTTGCGAGCAGCCACCCGAGACGCTTCAGATAGTTCCCCACGAGCGGTGAACAGCAAAGCGAATTCGAAGAGTCCGAAAAGAACGATAAACAGAATCGGCAATACCATGACCAACTCAGCGCTGAGCATTCCAGAGCGTTTCTTAGTCCGCCGCTGCTCATAAACAGTTTTCGCTGAATCAACCCGTTTCATCACTCGACCTGC
>JACLAC010019948.1_pt1 | contig 31296 bp, 34 predicted proteins | sample 8027881 | NCBI WGS metagenome assembly JACLAC01 (sample SAMN15725517, study PRJNA655200) | protist metagenome | isolation source: fluorescence activated cell sorting (FACS) single amplified genomes of... | place: Spain: Blaines Bay Microbial Observatory, Mediterranean Sea | collected 2016-01-19 | reverse complement strand
GCGTGCAGAGGCTCGCCAGATGCCGACCGGCGTGTGGATGGATCGCGAGCCCCGCTCCGCGCTAGAGGTCCCCGAAGACGAGCGGGACGCCATTTACGCGGCGCGTTGGAAGGAGGGCGGCACCGGTTTCATGGGGTCGTTCGGTGACCTCATCACGAATCAACCAGCCAACGATACGGCGGCCGAGTTCGTGCGAAACAAGATCCGCGAGATGGTGACCGATCCCCGAGTCGCGGAGATGCTCGCGCCGAAAGACTACCCCATCGGCACGAAGCGTATTTGCGTGGACAGTCACTACTTCGAGACGTTCAACCGCGAGAATGTCACGCTGGTGGACGTCAAGGGTGCGGCGATCGAGTGCATGACGAAGAACGGCTTGGTTGCCGGAGGGAACGAGTACACATTCGATTGCCTCGTGTTTGCTACGGGTTTCGATGCGATGACCGGGACGTTGAATGCCATCGACATTCGTGGTCGGGGCGAAGAGCGGCTTTGTGACAAATGGGAGGCGGGGCCTCGCACCTACCTTGGTTTGATGGTCGCGGGGTTCCCGAACCTCTACCTCGTAACAGGCCCGGGTAGCCCGTCGGTCCTCAGCAACATGATGGTATCGATTGAGCAGCACGTGAACTGGATCTCCGATGCGTTCGCCTACTTGGGCGAGCGGCAGCTCACTGTTATGGAGCCGACCAAAGCGTCCGAGGATGCGTGGGTAGAGCACGTTAACGAAGTGGCCTACAAGACGCTCTACCCTAAGGCGGCCTCGTGGTACATGGGGGCCAATGTGCCGGGTAAGCCGCGCTTGTTCATGCCGTACATCGGCGGTGTGCCGCAGTATGCGGCGCGTTGCACGGCGATTGCGCAAGCGGGTTATGAAGGATTCGAGTTGGGGCGACCTCAGCTCGAAGCGACGGCGTAAACAGCAGTGGCGCACGTTGCAATGCCGGTGGCGCGAACGGTCGCGGGTCTACTCAATGAGATGGCTGAGCGTTTCCCTGAGCGGGACGCGCTCATCGACGCGACACGACGCTATACCTACCGTGAGCTCAACGCGGCTGCCGAGACGGTGGCGAGAGGCCTCTATGCGCAGGGGGTTCGTCCGGGTGATCACGTTGCGATTCTGATGGGCAACGTCGCGGAGTGGCTCGTGGTGGATTTCGCGATCGCGAAACTGGGCGCCACGATGGTGTCCGTGAACACATGGGTTACGAAACCCGAACTCCAATATCTGTTGGATCACTCCGACGCCCGGGTGCTAGTGATGCAGCCGCGTTTTCTCAACATCGACTACGTGGCCTTGCTCGAGGAAATCCGAGCCGACGGCACGTGGCCCCACCGGTTGGAGCAGGTGGTGTGTTTGGGGGCGGGGCCCGATTGGACCACGCCGTATTCTGCCTTGCTCGAACGTTCCAAGGAGGCTGACGCAGCACCGATTGCCGCGCTGACCAACGCCGTTGACCCGCAGGATACTGCGTGTCTGTTGTACACGTCGGGTTCGACCTCTCGTCCCAAAGGGGTGGTGCTCGAACATTACGCGCTCATCGAGAACATGTGGGGCATCGGAGAGCGGCAGCGCCTCACGGAACAAGACCGGCTGTGGCTTGCGGTGTCCCTGTTTTGGGGGCTTGGTTGCGAGAATGCGCTGTTTGCAATCATGACGCACGGCGGGTGCATGGTTCTGCAAGAGTCTTTTGAGGCAGGCGAGGCATTGCGTTTACTCGAAGAAGAACGTTGTACTGTCTACTACGGAACACCGAACATGACGCTCGCCCTATTGGAGCACCCTGATCGGTCCAGGCGCGATCTCAGCGCGCTGCGTACCGGCGTGACGATTGGCAGCCCCGAGCAGCTCCGCATGGCGATGACGCTTGGCGCACATGCGATCTGCAATGTGTACGGAATGACTGAGACCTATGCCAACGCCTCGGTGGTGGATGCGAATGAAAGCGCGGATCGCCGAGCGACGAGCGTGGGCCCGGCGCTGCCGGGCAACGAGATTCGGATTGTCGATCCGGAGTCAGGACGCTTGTTGCCGCAAGGCGAGGTGGGCGAGATTCGAGTCCGTGGCTACGTCACGCCGAGCTACTATAAGGATCCCGAAAAGACCGCGGCGTCGTTCGACGACGACGGTTTCTTCTTGACCGGCGATCTCGGTTTCCTCGACGACCAAGGGCATCTGCACTTTCGCGGGCGTCACAAAGAGATGATCAAGACGGGCGGGATCAACGTCGCACCGGTGGAGGTGGAGGAGGTGCTCGCCGCCCACCCCGGAGTGGCTCAAGTCTACGTCGTGGGTTTGCCCGATGCGGAGCGCGATGAGATCGTCGCGGCGGTGATTGTCCCCAGCGAGCCGGACGCGCCGCCTGACACATCCGATCTTCACGCGTTCTGCCGCGAGCGCATGGCGGCCTACAAGGTGCCGCGGCGGTACCGGTTTGCCGACGATACGGAGTTGCCGCTTACCTCAACGCGCAAGCTTCAGAAGTTGCGTTTGCCCGAGCTGTTTTGAGGAGACCGATGCAATGAGCGTGAAATTCGGTATTCGACCTCACCATTGGATCGCCGATGAGACGCCGTTCGCCGAGATCGTCGAATGGGTCGTGCGCGCTGAAAAGATGGGTTTCGATTCGGTGCACGTCGGTGACCGTTTGCTGTCTCGAGCGCCGCCCGTTTACGAGTCGACCATGTATGAGGCGACGACCGCGCTTGCGGTGTTCGCCGCGCGCACCGAGCGGTTGCAGTTCTCGCCGTTGGTTTACAACGTGCCTTACCGGCACCCCATCCACACCGCTAAGGTGTTTGCGTCATTGGACGTCATGTCCGGCGGCCGTGCGATCTTGGGCGTGGGGACCGGCTGGAATGCCCATGAGTTCGATTCACTGAATGTGGCTCGAAATCAGCGGGGTCAGCTGCTCGAAGAGGGCGTGCAGCTCATTAAGCGGTTGTGGGTGGAGAACCACGTCGATTTCGATGGTGAGCTCATCTCGGTGCGCGACGTGTCGGTGGAGCCCAAGCCGGTGCAGACCCCGCACCTGCCCATCTGGTTCGGTTCCTTTGGCCCAGAGGTTCGGGAGTTCACGCCGCTGGTCGATCGCGTGCTCGAGCGGATCGGACGCCTCGGAGATGGCTGGGTGCCGCTTACCTATTCGACGCCGGGGCGCCAGATGATCGATCCCGAGCAGTTAGGGGAGGCGTGGCGCCGAATCGAGCATGCGATGGTGGCGAACGGCCGCGATCCAAGCGAGTGCGAAATCATCTACTCGCATTGGCCTTATGTGATGGCGAACGAAGCGGCTGAGCGCGAGGAATGTGAGCGCTCGGTTCAACGATGGTTCAACGGTACGTACGAGGAAGCCCGTAGGACCTATCCGATCGGCAGTGGCGAGGCGATTGTCGAGACCCTCGTGGAGGCGACTCGTGCACTTCCCCGCGTTGATCGCTTTATTTTCACCCCATTCAATTACGGTCACGCCCAGATGGATCGCCTGGTCGAGGACGTCATGCCACGCTTGCGCGAGGTATTCTAGCGCCGCTATCCGACCCGGGTTGCCGGGAATTCAGTTACCGGTCGCACTCGCTTGCATGATCCAGTCGATGGCGTCACTCCCGTCACGGGTGCCCCATACCCCCACGCCGCCCCTGATCTTGCCCGCGGGTACTGGGTCGACGCGCCGCCATTCCGAGGCCACGACGCGGTGGGCGATCTTCCATTCTCCGGCGCGCCGTTCGAAGCGATCCACATAGCGGATCCCGAACACGTCGTCCTTGCCGCTGCCGTCGGCTAGTTCCTTGCGGTGATAGGCTACCGCATAGGTCTCGGCCCGCGCGCTATCGCCATTCACTTCGACCAACAGGTTGCCCATGAAGTGCTGAGTGACCGCATAGCGCGGCAAGAAGTCCTCGACGTATTCGATGAATGCATCGATATCGCCTTGGAACACGCCGTGGTCGTCGATGGCGTCGGGGTGATAGCACGAGCGCACAAGATCGAAGTCAAGACGATCGATGCCGCGTGCGTAGCGGTAGATCACGTCCTGGATTTCTTGTTTGGCGAGTAAATCGTCCACCGTTAGAGCCATGGTTATCCTCCAGCCGCGATACCCGGGACCACTTTACCGCGTCTTGCTCCCGATGGCGTGTAGTATCGAAGCCACGTGGAACGGGAGCGAAGGAAGACGATGACGAGTCACGGAGCAGGAACTTCGTTGCGCCAGCTTCTCGCGGCGCCGGGATTGGTCTATTTGCCGGCGGTATACGATCCGTTGGGTGCACGCGTGGTTCGGGCCGCAGGTGCCCAGGCCGCCTACGTCGGCGGTTACGTAACCGGCGCATCCCGGGCGGTCACCGAGCCTTTGCTGACCATGACCGAGCAGATAGCAACGGCCGAGGCAGTGGCGCGCTCTACTGAGCTGCCGGTGCTTTGCGACGCAGGGGCGGGGTTCGGCGAGCCCCTTCATGTGACGCGTACGGTAAGGGAATTCATTGCCGCGGGCATTGCGGGGATCCATATTGAGGACCAGTTGTATCCAAAGCGAGCGCATTATCATCGGAATGTCGCGCACACCGTTACGCTCGACGAGTTTGCTCAGAAGATCCGCTGGGCGGCCGTGGAGCGGGACAAACAAGACCCGTCTTTCGTGCTCATCGCCCGTTCCGACGCGTGCCGGGAAGAAGGCCTCGATGCGGCGCTCGAGCGGGTCAATCGCGGCGCGGCCGAAGGGGCCGACCTCGGATTGCTGTTTCCGCGATCGGTAGAGGAAGCCAAGCGAGCGCCCCGCGAAGCGGTGGTGCCGCTGGTCTACGTGCAAAGCCGCGGCAATCGAGACGGCCGGCCGGTACTGTCGATGCGCGCCCTCGAAGACATGGGGTATGCGGCGTGTATCGATGCGCAGCTTTTTCTTCTTGCCGCGGTCGCAGCGGCGGGGAAGGCGGTGGGGGAAGTGATCGAGACCGGTAGCTGCGCGAGCTTGTCGCAAGACCAAGCGGTGACATTGCGCCAATCCGTCGAAGATTTGATCGGTCTCGAGGAGTACTACGCGATCGAAGCCGACACCGTCGAGGGCGGCGACTGAGCCCGCTTCCCTCGCCGGTGAAATCGCACCGCAAGCAACGCCGCGGCAACGACGCAGCCGATGGAGATTGCCCCCATCAGCCCGGCCGCGCCATAGAGCGTTACGCCGAGCCAGTAACCGATGGGGACCATCACGCCCCAGAAGGCCACCATGAACAGGACCGCGGGCGGCCATACGTCTGATTGCCCACGAAGGGCGCCCATGAGAATGGCTTGACACGCGTCGGGAAGGAGTACGAGACCTGCGATGACCACGGTGGGCCCGGCCAAGGCGAGCACGGCACCGTCCTTGGAGTAGATTTCGGCGAATAGCAGCGGGAAGAGCATGTAAAAGATGCCGATCGCACCGGTGACGAGTCCGCCGAGAACAACGGCCGTCCAACCTGCTCGTTGTGCCCCGTGCGGATCTCCGCGCCCCACGGCGTGGGCGACGCGCACACTTGCGGCGGTAGAGAAGCCCAATGCGCACATGAAGGGCAGTCCGATCAAGCTGTAGCCAATCTGAAATGCGCCGAGGGTAACCGGCCCGAGCCAGCCCGCGAAGAGCAGCATCACCGTGAAGGCCCCGGATTCGAGCCCCATCGTGAGGCCCATCGGCATTCCCAGGCGCAGGAGTCGTCGGCCTGGCCTGATCGGTGCGGGGGAGAACAGCCCGTACTTGCGGTGAGGCACTGCCAGCAACAAGTAGCTGCCCAGCACGAGCAAGGCGAACCACCGCACCGCGGTCGTCACCCACGCCGCTGCCTCGGCGCCAAGCGGCGACCAAGGCCCGAACAGCACGAGCCAGTTGCCTGCCGCGTTGAGCAGGTTGGCTACCACCATGACCACCATGCCGGCCGTTGTGCGGTTCAGCGCTTCGAGGAAGAACGACGTGCTGACGTGCAACAAGATGGCGGGCATGCCCCAACCGAGCGCGAGCACCACAACCCCGCCCGCGTGGGCCAGCTCCGGGCTCTGTCCCGTGGCGAGCAAAATGAGCTCCCCGCCGTGAAGGGCCGCGACCAAGAGCGCGCCGAAGAAGATGCCTTGGCTCAGCGAGACGCGAAGCACCTTGCCGCATTCCTGGGGGCGATTCGCACCCAGCGCTTCCGAGACCAGTACCACCGTACCAGTCACTAAACCAATACCGACTAGCAGTAACGGCACCATCGGAGCGAGCGCAATGCCGTAGGCAGCGAGCTCCGATGCGCCCGAATGGCCAATCATCGCGGTGTCGACCGCGATCAGCACCAAGCTGCCGGCCCGGGCCACCATGACCGGCAGGGCAAGCTTGAACGTTGCGGCGATCTCTCCGCGTAAGTCGGTGATGCCCTTTGTCCCGGTTTAGTTGGTAGGGCGGGAGGGACGCGCTCGAAGTTCTGCTACCGCGGGCTCTTCGCTGAGAACCCCCAGCTCGGTCAGCTGCTCGATGCGCTCGGCTGAGTAGCCGAGCTGCTCAGTCAGCACGGTGTAGTTGTGTTCACCGAGCAACGGTGCAGGTCCTTGTGCCTCGGTCGGTCGCCCCGACATAAAGAAGGGGGTGTTGGTGATCTCCATCGGCCCGAAAGTGGGATGGGTGACCTGCTTTACCATCCCTCGCGCTCTGATGTGGGGGTGATTGAATGCTTGGCCGACGCTTAAGACCGGTGCCGAGGGGATCCGCGCTTGGGCGAGTCGGCTAAGCGGGTCTTCGTCGTCATCGAATGTCTGGAGCCAGCGCTCGATCACCGCGGCGAGTGCCTTAGCATGCTCGAGCCGAGCCGCATTGTCGGCAAATCGTGGGTCTTCGGTGAGCTCCGGTTGACCCATGGCTTCGGCTAGCTTGGGGAACTGATGTTCCATTGCCTGGATGACGATGTAGCCACGGCGTGCCTTGAAGACCCCCAGGGGCGCGACAGCGTAATGATGTGCGCCGAAACGCGTCGGTTGCTCCTGTCCGGCGCTCAGCGAGTACTTGGCGACGTTGCACATGTCCAGATAGAGAAGCGCCTCGACCTGGGACACGTCGATGTGCTTGCCCTCGCCCGTTTGTGACCGTTCGAAGAGCGCAGCACACACCCCGAGCGCTGCATGAATACCGGTATTCGGGTCGCCGATATAGTTCCCCACGTACTGCGGCGGACCGTCTGGCTCGCCGGTCATATCCATGACGCCACTCATCGCTTGCCCGATAATGTCGAAGCTCGTGTGATGAGACATCGGCCCGAACTGCCCGAACCCGGATACCGAGGCGACGATTAAGCTCGGGTTAATCGCTTGTAGGCGCTCGAAGCCGAGCCCCAAGCGCTCCATTGTCCCGGGGGCGAAGTTCTCCACTGCGACGTCGACCTTGGCGATGAGCTCAGTGGCGAGGGCGAGTCCTTCGGGCGCTTTGAGGTCGACGCACACGCTCTTTTTCCCAGCGCACGTGAAGGCGAACATTGCGCCGTACCCGTTGACCTGTAGAACGTGCCGGGCTTCTTCGCCGTGCAGCGGCTCGATCTTGATGACCTCTGCCCCGAGGTCTGCCAATATCCTCGTGCACGTCGGTCCGGCCAGATAATGTGTGAAATCGAGCACGGATATACCGCGCAGCGGCTGGGGCGATGCGGATTCGTTCATAGGTGTGTTGGGCGAGGTGGCGACATTGCCTACCGAGCAGAATATCCTCCATCTACCGGCACCGCCGTCCCGGTGACGAACGAGGCATCGTCACTTGCCAGGAATGCCGCCACAGAAGCAACTTCCTCAGGCACCCCAAGCCTCCCCACCGGGTGCAAACTCTCCAAGAACGCTTGCCCGCCCTCCATGTTCCGAGCGTTCTGTGTCATCGGTGTGACGATATAACCCGGACACACGGCATTCACTCGGATACCGTGCTGGCCGAACGCAAGGGCAAATTGGCGCGTCAACCCGACAACGCCATGCTTCGATGCAACGTAGGCGCTTATTCCTTCCAGCGCTTCGGGCACGTCGCTGTATGGTTGTGGTCGGACCAAACCATTTAACCCGGCCACCGATGCCGTGTTGACAATGGCGCCACCCCCGTTTGCGGCCATCAGTGGGCAAGCGTGTTGGAGGCCGTAATAGACCCCGCTCAAATTGACATCAATGGTCGTCGCCCACGGGTTCAATCCGCCTACACCGGCATTGTTCATTAGAACGTCTAATCCACCTAGCCGGGATGCGGTGTCGGAAAGCGCGGCAGCGAACGCTGCGGAATCAGCGACATCTAAGCCGATGGCCGCACCCTTAGCCCCGATCTCTTCGACCCGAGCGGCCGTACTTTGCGCCGCTTGCTCATTCACGTCTGCGCACATCACTGCTGCAGACTCCTCGGCCAACCGCAGCGCCATCGCTCGTCCGATCCCAGACCCAGCGCCGCTGACAAACGCAACCTTTCCCGCAAACCTACCCATTAACGGTCCCTCCGTAGACGCTCCCGTCCAAGACAGGCACCGACAATAACCGGATCTTGGACACAGAGCGACGCAAAACGACCGATACGGAGAAAGACACCCGTAAAGCGACGAGGCGTGCGTCACACTCTCAGGGAAATCTCTGGCGCAACGGCGGTGGCCCGGGTTGCCGTGTGAGACGCAACACAGTTTCTAGATCGTGGGCACGTAAGAGTGGAACCAGTGGTATCCGAGAAAGGGAGTGGCAATGCCTGAATCTGTAACGCTAGGGATCTCCCACACGACCGCGATGATGGCGCTTAACCACCGAAAATCGGTTAAGAAGGCGCTTGAGCATGCTCGCTCGCGTAATGATGTCTCCGCAGTTCGAGCGCTGGTGGGCGAATTGCGCAAGATTGACGCTTGGATGATGCGAGGGGCGCACTAGGACAGGTCACTTGCTACTCCGAGCGCGTGTCGCTGTTCACGGGAAGGGACTTTCCCGCATCGCGAACGGTTTGTCCTCAAGCCATTGATCCAGTGCATATGGATTGCCGTGGGCGCGCGGGGTTGTTTCGAAGCGCGGGCGCGATTCGCTAAGGTTTTTGAGCAATTTGTTTAGGAATAGCACGGGTTATTGCATGGCCTCGATGAGGGTGCGTAGCACGGCGACGTAGCCACGCAAGGTGATGTGAGGTGAGCTTTTGGCCGGTGGTCGTTGCGGCGGCTCGTGTTATGGGTGGTTGGTATTGTCATCGAGGGTTGTGATGCCGGCGGTGACGGAGGCGAGCTCGCATGGATAGATGGGCTGAGCGATGCGAGCGCACACGGGGTTGAGGTCGACTTAGGCCACAGCGGCGTGTCGCGCGATGTCCGACAGTACAGCGCGCGGGGTCGCCATCCGCGTCAGGGTGGCGCAGAGCGCATCGCCGGTGGCCGGGGAAAACCGATGCCCCTTGTAAGGATCGCAGCCGCTAGTAGATGGCCGATTAACGCGCTCGCTTTCCGATGATGGAGAAGCCAATTCGCAGCCCGAAGCCCGCAGCCCGCAGCCCGCAGCCCGCAGCCCGCAGCCCGCAGCCCGAAGTCCGGTGTGTGTCCTGTGCCCGGGCTCGCCTGTTCGGTCGATACGACCGAAGTACATTGAGTACCGCCACACGCTCGTTGACCGCGTGTGCGAGCGCTGTTCGGCGCTGTGTGCCAGAAACGGTTGCTCTCGATGGCCGACCTGAATGAAAAAGGGCGCCGAAGCGCCCTTTTTTCCTCACACAGTAAGGGGTGCCATCAGCACTTCATATTCATGTCGACACTGCCATCGGACCGGTGGAGGACGTAGGTTTTCTTCCCTTCACCTTTACTTACGCCATAACAGCTTTCTTTCCCGAAGTTAACGCAGAGTTGGTCACCGTTAACGCGCCAAGTCCCTTGCATCGTCAAAGAACCGATGTTTCGGTCCATTTCCCCACCGTTCGTGTTGGTCGTGTAGTAGAAGTCTTGACCCTTCTGATTGCCGGCAGTCCATTTACAAGTCGGGGACTTTTGCGCGAAGGCCTTGGACACGCCCTTTGCGTTCATCTTTTCTGCTGTGGAAGCGCAGCCGATTCCACCAACGGCTACTAGGGCGCCCAAGGCGATAGCCAACAAAGCTTTCATCACAATTCTCTCCATTCCACGAAATGATTGCGGTGTTTGGCCCGGGGGGTGTGTTTGCCCGACTCCCGGGCCGGCGGGCGCCATAGTATCCAAGGTCGTATTCGCACGCCAATCCACGGTGGGCATGCGGTTACAATAGCCCGCCTTTTTTGCCACCTATTTCCCTCACCGTGTCCAAGTACGTCGTAAAGCGCTGCCTATTGATTGTTCCTACTTTGCTAGGCGCGGCCTTGCTCGTTTTTCTATTGATGCGTCTCGTGCCAGGAGACATCTGTGAGGTCACCCTCCTTGGGGAAGGCGCGCAAGTGAGCGAGGGAGCGATTGAGAGTTGCAGGCAGGCGTTGGGTCTCAATGCGCCGCCTACCACGCAGTTCTTCAACATGGTCGTCGGCTTCGTCACTTTTGATCTGGGAGACTCGCTGTGGACAGGCCGGCCGATCACCCATGAGCTCAGGCTACGGTTTGAACTGACCGTTCAGCTCGCGCTGATGACGGTCGTAATTTCCGTACTTATCGGTGTGCCGTTGGGCATGTTGTCGGCGGTTAAGCGTCAAACGATGGTGGACTATGTTGTTCGCACGTTTGCCATTGCCGGGGAGGCGATACCCTCTTTCTGGCTTGGTTTGATGATCATCTTGTCGATTCTCATCGGCACTCAGATTTTTTTGGGCGAGCCCATGATGCCGCCTATTATCTATGTGCCGATTTGGGAGGATCCCGCCGCGAACCTCGCGCAGCTCATGTTGCCCGCAATCGCGACGGGCTATCGCTCGTCTGCCGTGCTCACCCGTATGACCCGCTCCGCGATGTTGGAGGTGCTAAGGGAGGACTACATTCGCACAGCGCGTGCCAAAGGACTCGTCGAAGGCGTCATACGCCGCCGCCACGCGTTGAAGAACGCGATGCTTCCTGTGGTCACCCTCATTGGCATGGAGCTCGCGTTTCTTATCGGAGGGCTGGTCGTCACCGAGCAGGTGTTTAACTTAAATGGCCTCGGACAGTTATTCGTCGACGCCGTCGAGCTCAAGGATTACACCCTCGTCCAAACGATGGTAATGCTGGTGGTGCTCACTTTCGTGGTGGTGAATCTTGTGGTTGACCTGTTCTATGCATGGTTGGACCCGAGGATCCACTACTCGTAGCCATGCTCGCCAGAAACTATTCCCGCCACCTCCCGGCGCTGGGGAAACAGAAGCAGGAGATCCGGCCGAATCGTGAGTTCGTCATTGAGGCGATGGCCATTGCCGAAGAAAACCGCCCGGTTTAGTCGGTGGCCTTTGCTAGATCCCGAACGAGCTTGACCAGCGCCTGCCCTTCTAGCCGCGTCAGCTTCTTTTTGTGCCCGGGCATCCGTTTGGACTTCCCCACGGCCTTTCCACCTTCCCAAATGATCTCAAACAATGCTGTGTCGGAAATCGGACCGAGTTTTCGCCAATCCGTTGGTCGCGGTTTCAGTTTCGAGGCGGCCGGCCCGTCGCCGCGCCCGGTCGCTCCGTGGCATCGTTTGCATCGTCTCTTATAGATTTTCGATACTTCCACTACCGCGACGGGTCGCGCGGACTTAGCCGTATCTCCCGCGTGAGCTGCCGTTCCTCCGAAGGTTGCCAGTACCGTGCTCAGCAGCAAAAGGAGTTTCAGGGGCTTGACCATGCCATCTCCGTCGGTATGTTCTCGGCCGATCGCAGGCAGTCTAAGCCGCGGTTGTGTTTACGTCAGTATGTGTCTGTATTGGGGCCCCAATTCGGGTCGATCCCCAGTTTGCTAGTGAGTGCTTAAACGCGTGATATCGATGAAGCGAGTCCTCGAGCCACCTTCCGAGGCCTTGCCAACGCCTCGGCAGTTGTGGAGGGCACTCGATCGTCATTCTGTGTCCAACGGCGTGACCGCTTGGGTAATGGCCTGCACGGGCCCGTTCGTCGTCATGTTGAGTGCGGCGTTGGCGGGGGGGATGTCGCAGCAGGACATCGGGTCCTGGGTGCTTGCGGGTTACGGGCTGGGTGGCGTCTTTACCGTTGTGTTCTCGGTGCTCTATCGAATGCCGATGGGGATGGGGTGGACCATTCCGGGCGTGGTGTTGCTCGGTGGAGCGCTGGGCCATCTGCGATTTTCTGAGTGCGTCGGGGCGTTCTATGTCTCGGGTGCATTGATCACCTTGCTCGGCGTCACAGGATGGGTAGAACGGCTTGCGCGCTATCTGCCCCTCAACATCGTCATGGCGATGGTGGCCGGCGTGTTCTTGCCCTTCGTTCTGAAGATTGTCCCGGGGTTCGCCGCGGATTGGCTGGTATCGACTCTGACCGTCGGGGCGTTCGTCATCTTTTCCGCCATTCCCAAGTTAGCCGCGCGTTTACCGCCTATCCTCGTGGCGATTACTTGCGGCGCGGCATGGCTGGCAATGACCGGCAGACTGACCGTCGATGAGCTACCAGCAGAAATCGTTGTCCGCCCTATCGTCTACGTGCCGGAATTCACCGTGCGCGGAATGCTCGAGCTTGTGGTCCCACTGACTATCACGGTGGTTGGAATACACAACCTTCAAGGTTTTGCGATTTCCCAAGCCAACGGATATGCCCCGCCGAGAAACGCCTTAACCACCGCATGTGGTCTCGGATCGTTCGTCTTTGCGGTGATTGGTACTGTGCCAACGTGTGTTACGGGACCGGCGAACGGTATCTTGAACGCGTCCGGAGAAAAGGAACGGCGCTACGCGGGCGCGGTAGTTTTCGGCGGGTTAATGATTCTGTTCGGCGTGTTCGCACCACTCACGACCGCCCTCGCACTGGTCTTGCCCTTGAGCTTCATTGGCCTAGTCGGCGGACTGGCGATGTACGAGGTGCTCCGCGGCGCATTCTTGCAGGCGTTCGGCGGCCGTGTGTCCCTGGGCGCACTCACCACCTTCGTGGTGACGGTCGCCGATCAACCGATCGCGAACATTGGCGCACCCTTCTGGGCGATCTTGTTCGGGCTTGCCGTCGCGTACGTCTTCGAGCGCTCCGACCTCGAGCAGCGGGCGCCTCTTCAGTAATGCCATAGGCGCGTGCGGATGATGGCGGTCCTATGCGTGACGGTGGTGGTTACGCTGTAAACGGTGTGAGTTTCGAGCTGCGAACGCGAGAGCGCCTTGGCGTGGCAGGGGAGAGCGGTTGGCCGGCGCGTCACCATGATGCCGCTCATGGACTTACTGCCTACCGTGCCTTGCGAGATCGTCTCAGGTGCAATCAGGGTGCAGGGTTGAAATGTCCGCTCCATGGATGACGAGCACTACGTGCCGTGCGAGGAGAAGTTATCGGTTTCATCTTTCACGATCCCATGACTTCGCTCCACTCGGTGGTTTCCGTCGGGTTTCAGATCATTGCGCCGCTTCGTGAGCACCTGGGTCTGTCAAGGAAGGGCGCTCGTGCCGCTGCGTTCCTGGAGCGTGTGGCGATTTCGAATGCGGTCAACTGGCTGCGTGACTACCGCCACTGGTTCCCCGGTGGCACGCGACACCGGGCGATGATTGCCATCGCCCGCAGCTGCAACCCGAAGATTCTGATCGCCGACGAGCTCACCACCGCCCTCTATATGACGAGTCAGACGCAGATAGTCGATCTTCGTCCGTGAGCTACGGCGTGACCTCGGGAGGAACATCGTTTGGATTACCTACCCTCTCGGGGTCGTCGCCGGTAGTACCGATCGGTATGTTGGCGCGATTTTTTCGGCGCTGGGATGGACCCCTCATGCGCTTGACCGATCGCTTTCTGGCCCTCCCGCTGCAGGCGTTGCTTTTGCTTATCATCGTGCTGTCTCGCGACACCTTGCGTGCGACATTCGGCCCGGAGGTTCGCGTCTTGTGGCTGGGGTGCTCGTTATCGGTATCACGAGCCGGTTGCAAACGTTCCACATAGGTCGGGGCGATGGGCTTGCCCTCAAGGAACGTGAGTTCGCACTAGCGGCCCACGGCGTCGGCACCCCACCAGGGCGTGTGATTCACCGTCACACCTTGCCGAATGTTATGAGCCCGAGCATGGGGTCAGCCACACTGGGTATTACCGACGCTATCATTACAGACTCGGCATTGCGCTTCTTGGGGCTTGGTTTCCCGTCCGACTGTCCCACGCGGGGATGTTTGCTCTACGACGGCGCAAACTCCATGACATTGACGCCGTCGGGCGTGATAGGGCTCGGGTTGCTATCTCGCTCGCGGTGCTGAGCGTGAACTACGCCGGCGATAGTCTACGGCACGCGCTCGGTCCCCAGACTCGGGGCCGTTAGTCCCGGGTTCGTCTGGCCGGGGCAAATCAGGCCCTCCGAACTGGGGGCTCGTCTAGGAGGACAATGGGATGAAAATCGACGCAAGTGCGAGTGCTGAGCTCCGAAAGGTTGGCTACGAGGCAAGTCGACTGGAAGCGATCGGCTACGACGGTGTGAAGATAGCTGAGCTCAACCACGACCCGTTCTTGTCTTTGACTTTGGCCGCGGAGCACACGGATCGCGTCGAGCTCATGACGAGCGTTGCGGTTGCATTCGCCCGAAATCCTATGTCGCTCAGCCTATCGGCGCATGATCTGAATGCCTTTTCGCAGGGCCGTTTTGTTCTCGGGCTCGGGAGCCAGGTCAAGCCCCACATCGAACGGCGGTTCAGCATGCCCTGGTACAAGGCGGCAGCCCAGATGCGCGAGTTTATCGAAGCAATGCATGCAATCTATGCCTGCTGGTACGAAGGTGAGCGTCTCGCATTCGAAGGCGACTACTACCGGCACACCCTCATGCCCGCCACGTTCACGCCTAAGGACACGTCTGCCGGTCGGCCGCGCATATTCCTTTCCGCCACCGGCCCGCTGATGACGAAGGTGGCAGCAGAAATCGCCGACGGCATGATCATGCATCCGTTCTCAACAGAGCGTTACATCCGGGAGGTAACGCTTCCTGCCATCGAGCAAGGATTGGCCGCGACCGGCCGAACACTGAATGGTTTCGAGCTTGACTACGCGCCGATCATTGCGACTGGGGCCACGGAAGAAGCGCTGGAGCGATCCGTCGCCGCCGCACGAGACCGCATAGCGTTTTACGGCAGTACCTTGGCGTACCGTCCGGTGCTGGATTTGCACGGATGGGGGGAACTCCAAGAGGCGCTGAACGCGTTGAACAAGCGTGAGCAGAAAGCGGAGATGGCCTCTCTGATCGATGACGAGGTGCTGCATACAATAGCGATCGTCGGGGAGCCGGCCGTGGTGGTCGATGCGATGCGCGCCCGATTAGGCGATGTGATCAGCCGCACGGGCTTTACTGTGCCGGGCCTAAATGATGCGGAGCACGCGGAGCTTCTCGCTCGCTTGAAGGAATCTTCCCCCCAGGTTTGACCCGGTTGTGTGCGCAAGCATTACCGCCCGCCGCGCTGCGCGCTATGCGGACTGTGTTGCGCGATCGGCGAGCCAGTCTAACGTGCGTGCCCGGGCGCCTTCCTCGGCATCGAAGGGCAGTGCCGCGAAATCCGTTACACCGGCATGAGTGAGCGATTGCAAAGCCCGTTCGAGCGCTCCTTCGTCGCCAAGCAACGCCATGTCTCCGGCATCGACCACGCCTTCGCGATCCAACATGTGCCGGTAAGACGGGAGACGGCCGTAGAACTCGAACTGAGATCGCGCTCGTTCCCGCGCGATTTCGCTGTCGGCGACGAGCGCAATCGGTAGGCCGGTTACGACCCGGGGGACGGGCCGGGAAGCCGCCTTGGCTGCGGCCGCCAAGCGGGGGACGGTGAGCGCTGAGAGTGTCCGGGCACCGGTCATCCACGTGAAGGTGCCTTGTGCGTATTGGCCTGCCACGTCGAGCATGAGTGGCCCAAGTGCGGCAACCAACACATCCACCGGACACGCTTGTGGAATACGCAGCCGCGCGTTGGCTTGGTAGAACTCACCTTGGGCGGATGCTTTCGACAAGGCGAGTAACGGTTCGAGTACGGCAAGGTATTCGCGCATTTGTTGCGCGGGGTGCTCGTACGAGAGTCCGAGCATGTCTCGCATCATCACCGCGTGTGAGAGCCCGATCCCGAGTGTGAATCGACCCTCGCACACGAGCTGCGCGGTGAGGGCTTGCTGGGCAAGCGCGTGAGGATGGCGCGGTTGAATGGGTACCACACCGGTCATCAGCTCAATAGCGGCTGTGCGTCGCCCGGCAATTGCCAAGGCGATGATGGCATCGACGTGAAACGCATGCGGAAGCGCATAGAACGCGAGCCCACGAGCTTCTGCGTCTGTAATGTCGCCGATCACTTGCTCGAGCGTAATGGAATCGTCGACGACGAGTCGGCTCATTAATCCGATTTGCATCACAGCTTACCTCTGGGTGCTGGTTGTCATGGCGAAGTCCCGATGTTAGCGGGAACTGGCACCCCCGAATGCAGCTCACCGAGCGAGAGGGAGTAGCGCGTAGGCGCCGGCTGCTACGAGAACGACGAGGGCGGCGTACGCGAGTGTGTACCCACCCAGGGCGACGATCACCGCGAAGATGGGAGGCATGACGACAGAGCCGAGGAACATCACCAGCTGCAATCCGCCCGTCGCGAATGCGGCTTGGCCCGGCGGAGCCCTCGTTGCGATCTGCGCCAATACCAAGCCGTTCCACCCCATGCCGCTTGAGCCAAGGAGGAACGACAGGAAGGCGACGAGCCCGAACGACCAGGTGGAATCGAACATTGCGACCCCGCACAGGCCTAATGAAGTCAACAAGCCCAAACCGATGAGGAGTCGTTCCGGCGTAACGGCATTGCCAGCCGCGAGACCCCAGCTGATCCGCCCGACCACTCCGCCCGCTTGTATGCAGGCGAACGCAACGCCTGCATTAATGAGCGACCACTCGACGGCCTCGGTGAGGTAGACCGTGTGGAATGCGACGAAAGTCAGCTGAGCGCTGGAAAAAGCGCAGGCGCTCAGAGTCAAGCGACACAAAACGTTGTCCTGTGCGACGAGCTTGACCGGGCCAATGATGACGGCGCTCAGCGAGCGACCTCGATTTGCGGGTCCTTGGCTCGGGAATTTGTGGTGGAGGTGCTGGAGGCTGAGCGCGATGATGACGGCAAGCACGGCGATGCCGAGTACCCCACTTCTCCAACCTATCGCGATCGCAGCCAAGGGTAATGTCACGCCTGCGATCATGCCGCCGAGAGGCACGCCAGTCTGTTTCAGTGAGAATACGAACGGTTGCCAGCGCGATGCGGTTAATCCGGTGAGCACCTGCGCGCTGGCCGGATTGTAAGGCCCGGCGGCGCAACCCATAAGCACTGCGGCAAGCGCAAGCAGCCAAGGCGAGGCACTCGTAACCAGCAACATCCCCAAGCCCGCAGCGAGAACCGCTGCTTGGAGCACTCGAATGGGTCCCCAGCGCATTATCAAGCCGCCGCTCAGTACCCCGGAAATCCCAGCAATGATGGAGGTAATCGCGACGAACAGCCCGACCGAGGTAGGCGCAAGCCCGGCCTCGGGGCCCAACTGCGGTGCAAGTACCGCCACTGCCGCTGAGCCTCCAGCGGTCAAGGTCAGCACGATGAGCATCGCCAATACAGGCCCGAAAGCCTCTCTGGCACTTCCCCGAGGACACACGATGTCAACTACTCCCTGTTGTCAATCGACGGCACACACTGCCTGAAATGCGTTAGGGACACACACCGTCCTTTCTTCTCAGATGGGCAAGTGACCGTCCAGGTGACCAATAGGGGGTTAGTGCCGTGTGCGTGTGACCGGCTCGTTCCTGGGGGCGCGGCACTGGGGAAGCCGAATAGGAGAAAAAGACGCGCTGCCGACACGTTAGACAGTCTGTGTCGGCGAGTTGGTATACGCTAGACGCTGAAGACCAGGAGGGCGTGCAATGGCGGTGGCAGTGGAACGGCAGCTTGAGATGTTGCGGCTCATGCAGACGATACGACGGTTCGAAGAGCGGGCATCAGAGGATTTTCACTCCGGTGACATCTATGGGGTGGTGCATTGCTACATTGGTGAGGAAGCCGTGGCGGTCGGGGTTTGCGAGGCCTTGCGGACAGATGATCAAATCATCTCCACCCACCGAGGGCATGGGCACTGCATTGCAAAAGGGGCCGATCTCGACCGAATGATGGCTGAGCTCTACGGGCGTGAGACCGGGTACTGCAAGGGTAAAGGGGGCTCGATGCACATTGCCGATTTCGATATCGGCATGCTTGGCGCGAATGGGATCGTGGCCGGTGGGATCTCTATCATCACCGGTGCCGGACTTGCCGCACAGCTCGATGGCAGTGATCGGGTCGCGGTGTGCTTTTTTGGCGATGGCGCATCGAATGCGGGGCCGTTTCATGAGTCGATCAACATCGCAGCCCAGTGGAAGCTGCCGGTAATCTACGTATGCGAGAACAACCTTTGGGCCGTCAATACGCCGGCGGCGTCCACACTAGCGGTTGAGGATGTCGCAGCTCGCGCCGCAGGCTACGGCATCCCTGGCGTGGTGGTGGACGGCAATGATGTCCTCGAGGTCTATGACGCTGCGGCCAGTGCGGTGGCACGAGCTCGCGCCGGCGAAGGGCCCACGTTAATCGAGGCCAAAACCTATCGGCATCGTCGGCACACTGAGCGCGTAGGTCAGCCTGACGCGAGGGAGCCGCAAGAAATCGAGAGCTGGATGGCCCGTGACCCGATTGAGCGCCTGAGGAGCGCGCTTATAGGGCAAGAAAGTCAGCTAACCGAAGCCGAATGGGACGTGATAGACAGCGCGGTGCTCCAACGCATTGAGGCTTCCGTCGCCTTTGCCAAAGCCAGCCCGTTTCCTGGGCTGGACGCCGCGCTCGAGGACGTCTATGCCCAGGAGCGCGCGCGATGAGAACTATTACCTATCAAGCGGCGGGCCTAGAGGCGCTGGCCGAAGAAATGCGCACCGACGAGAAAATCTTCTACCTCTCCACCGATGCGCCCGACCCGCTGCTCTCCGAGTTCGGCCCTGGGCGAGTGCGGGCCACCCCCATCGCCGAGAGTGCACTCACGGGAATGGCGATCGGAGCCGCGGGCTCGGGCTATCGCCCAATCGTAGACTGGCGCATGGTGACCTTCTGTTTCGTTGCCATGGACCAAATCGTCAACCAAGCGGCAAAGATCCACTACATGTTTGGCGGCCAGGCAAAATTCCCCATGTTGTTTCGGGCTTCGGTAGGTGGTGGTACGCGGCGAGCCGCCCAGCACTCTCAGAGCCCCTACTCGATGTTCATGAATCTTGCGGGCCTCAAAATGATCCTCCCGTCCACGCCCTATGACATGAAAGGCCTGCTAAAGACCGCGATTCGGGACGACAACCCGGTCATATCCTTCGAAGCCGATCGCTTGATGGGCTTAGAGGGGACGGTCCCCGACGAGGACTACGCAATTCCTTTTGGTGTAGCGGACATAAAGCGCGAAGGTACCGATGTAACGGTGGTAGCGTTGGCTTGGCTCGTGCACGAGGCGCTGATCGCGGCCGAGGCGCTAGAGAAAGAAGGCATCTCCGTTGAGGTAATTGATCCTCGCACCTTAGTCCCTATGGATTCGGAGGCGATCAGACATTCCGTGCGAAAGACCGGCCGTTTGGTTATCGCTGATGAAGCAGGCCCTACCGCGGGCGCCTCCGCAGAGATTGCGGCCCTGGTGACCGAGGATCCTGAGACGTTTCACGCTTTGCGTGCGCCAGTACAGAGAGTATGCGCGTTGCAAGTACCGATACCTTATGGTCCTGGTTTGGAAGACCACGTTTTTCCCAACCGAGACAAGATTGCCGATGGAGTTCGGCGGGTGATCGAGTAGGAGGCAACATGCAAGCCGATGTCGCGCTTGCCAAAGTAAGGCTCGAACTTAAGGAACGATTTGTCGAACGTGACGAGATCGTCGATGGTCTGCTCATCGCCTTGCTCGCCCGTCAGCATGTGTTGCTTATCGGGCCGCCCGGGTCAGCAAAGTCGATGCTGGCGAGGGAACTGTGCTTGCGCATCGGCGGCGAGTTCTTTGAGTGGCTGCTTACCAAGTTCACCACACCTGAGGAGATTTTCGGCCCGCTCGATCTGGCCTCCCTGGAGGAGGGACGCTACGAACGCCTCACTCACCATAAGCTTCCGGAGGCGGAAATCGCGTTTCTCGATGAGGTGTTCAAAGCGAACTCTGCCATATTGAACTCGTTGCTTACGATCTTGAACGAACGCCGTTTCTATCAGGGGACGGAGGCGGCAGAGGTTCCTTTACGAACGCTGGTCGCAGCGTCAAACGAGTTGCCGGAGGAAGAGGAGCTCGGTGCGCTTTACGACCGATTTTTGCTCCGGTTCATCGTGGGCTATATCGAACGCGATGACCGCTTTCGCGATCTTCTCGCGCTTACCGATGCGCCCACCGAAGCCGCCACGCAGATCTCTTCAAGCCAGCTTGCCGAGCTGCACGCGCGATGCGATGCAGTGACGATACCAAAGGAGATCCTCGCTGAACTGACGGTGATTCGCCGCGCACTTAATGCGCTTGGCGTCGTTGCCTCCGATCGGCGGTATCGCCAATCCCTAGCCGTATTTCGTGCGGGCGCGGTGCTGGATGGTCGGGATGTCGTCGGTCACCGTGATCTCGTATGGCTCGAGCATTTACTTTGGGGTGATCCGGAAGAGCAAATACGCGTTCTCGAAGTGCTATCGGAGCTTTCCGCCGGGCTTGAGGAAGAGGCGCGTAAGCTTGTGCGCCAAGCCCAAGAGATTGAGGGCTATGCCCGCCGGGGTTGGCCCGATGATGTGAGTCGGCAACGCGCCCTACTCGAGGCGCATGCGAAGCTCGAAGATATTCATCGTCGGCTTACCGCGCTTGCCGAGCAAGCCGAGGACCGCGGACGCGACGCCAGTCGCTTAAAGGCCGACGACGACAAGGTCGTTTCCATTCAGCGAGAGCTTCTCGCGTCGGAGGGGACTTGGCAGAGCTAGGGTCAGCGACAATCCTTGCCGACGGGTACGACGTCGAAGCATTCGAGCATGTCTTGTCCCGTTCGCGCTCGCTCGAAGAGGTTACCGAACGGCTCGGAAAGCTCCTGCCACACCCGCAACCACTCGTTCGTGATTTGTTCTGTTCCCTGTTCAAGCTCAACGCCGTGGTCTTGGCGGAGAATGAGGTGGCCCCCTCAGCACTTATCAACCGCAGCTTGATCACGTCGGTCCTCGAAAGCGGTGCGCTCGAATCGCTGAGGCGACACACCGCGCTCGATGCGACCAAAGCCGGGGCGGCGGCGGTCATGCTTGCCCGACGGCTGCTCGACGCACTCCGTCGAGAATTTCGTAACGACCCAGAGTCGTTACTCCAAGCCGCTGAAGCAAAACGCAACGAAGACCTCATTGGCGAGAAGGAGGCCGAGCTCGGGCATTTGGAGGACACTCAGCCTTTCGCGCCCGACGAAAACGCATCACTGGCCGAGGAGTTGCGTCGCGAGCTCACTACGCTTAAGGCGCGGTCGCGAAAAGACCGCAAACGCCAGGAGGTAGCAGCTGAGAAAGCAGCGGGCATGGAGGGTGCGGTCGATCAGGGCCTCGAGGGCGTGAGAGAACAGCTCGAGGCGCCCCAGCACGCCGCGCGCGGACTTGGACTGGGGCAGGATGGTCACGTTGATGTCGAGCGGCGTTTGGAACTGGGCGAGCGCATCATGAGAAGCGACAAGCTCAAACGCCTTGCCCGGCTCGTGGGGGCGATGCGCGAGCTCGCATTCGACGCGCGCCGTCGCCGCGCCGTTCGTTCGCCCCAAGAAACGCATGCGGTGACTTTGGGCAATGAGCTCGAACGGCTTCTGCCGTCTGAGTTGCACGGACTCGGTGGACGCGGCCAGCGCTTCGGCCGGGTTCGCCGGATAGAGTTCCGAAAGCGATTCTCTGAGCGCCAGCTCCTGCAGTACAGGCTGGAGGCGCCAGCCGATCGTGGCCCAATGGTCATCTGCCTCGACGGCTCGAGTTCGATGCAAGGTAGCAAGGAGCTATGGGGTAAGGCAGTTGCCCTTACGCTCATGGAGATCGCACGTCGCGAGCGCCGCCGCTGTTTGAGCTTGATCTTCTCTTCTGGGACTCAGCCGTTCGAAGTCGATCTTCTCGGCACCGGCCTGCGAGGTCGTCGGGCGAAAGTACGCGAGGAGTCGGTGTTGCGGTTTGCGGAGCACTTCCCGGGAGGTGGTACGGAGTTCGAGCCTCCACTGACTCGAGCCATTGACGCTGTCACCGAAGGTGAGTACCGACGAGGAGACATTGTATTTATTACCGATGGCCAAGCGCGGGTATCGGACGAGCTGAGAAATCGCATAGAGCGGTCGCGCAAGCGCTTCCGGTTTCGCGTTCGTGCGATATTGGTCGATGTGAGCGACCACGACCGGGCGAGCGTTACGCAGTTTGCCGATGAGGTGCACAACGTCACCGATCTCGCTTCAGAAACTTTGACCGGACTCTTTGCCGGTGTTTAAACGAGGACCCGTTGGCTATGAGCAGCAGTAGTAAGCCCGTCGCAGTCATCATTGGTGCGACGTCGAAGTGGCAGTCGGATGGCCGTAATACGAAGCTCGCCCATGGGCATGAGGTCGACGACAGTGAGCTGCCGGTCGGGGTGCGTTGGGGCATCGGCGGTGCGGTGGCGCAGAAATTTGCCTCCGAGGGATTCTCGGTTGTACTCACTACCCGCAAGGCCGCAAACGCTACCGCCTTGGAGGCGGCGATCCTTGAGCAAGGTGGCGACTGCATGACCGTGGAGTTGGACCTTGTGTCAGAAGCTTCGATCAGTGCTGCGTTCGCACGTGTGCGAGAGGCGTTCGGGGACCCCGATGTGGTTGTATACAACGCCGGTTATTTGGAAGGCCGAGATTTGCCACCAGAGAAAGAGCTGCTCGAGCACATACCCGTTGAGATGTTCGATACGGCACAGCACATCGCCAGCCGTGGGCCGTTTCTTGTTGCGAAGGAAGTGCTGCCGGCGATGCGTGCCCGTGGTGCGGGCACGATCCTTTTCTCTAACAATTCGTCCTCGCTACGGGGACGCAAACGCATGACAGGCCAGTCTTTGTACTATCCTCGAGTGCTGATGCGGACACTCGCACAGGTGCTAACCGAAGAGTATTCAGAGCACGGTGTACACGTTGCCAATGTCGTGATCGATGGCTTGATCGATTCCCCCGGCACTCGAGCGCTGGAGCGAGCGCAGAAGCATCCGGACGTGGTGATGAGCCCTATCAAGATTGCTGAGGCGTTCTACTATCTGTACACACAAGACCGCTCGGCGTGGACTCACGAGCTGCAGCTGACGCCGTTCCCGACCAAGCCGAGCTACTAGGTCCGTTTTCCGGCGCTACCGCGACGCTCGCTGTAATCGCGGTGAGCCGCTTAAATCGCACTGCGGAAATGCCTTTCCGCGCCCGGCGGCTACGTTGTCGACGCTACCGTGCGTTCCGGGGGCTAATCCGTTTGGTGGCGTAGGTATCAACACCCATGGCCTCGCGCATTGGCGCTGAAATTGCGACAGAACCCTCGTCGAGTGGCGTCCCGGTACTGTCTGCAATGCGGGTCATCATGGTGAAGTTCCCGATGACGCCTGCCGCATCGAACATGGCGGCCTCTCCAAGCGCGCCGCTCAGTTTGTCGCGCGCGACGTCGAGCGGGTCGGGTCCTTTGTCATGCACCGCGGCAACAAATGCCAGCAGCGCGGTGCCGCCATCGACTCCTGCCCCCCCTTCGAAAGCATCCGACGTTATGTCCTCGAACACAAAGCGAGTGCCGGTATTTTCGCCGCTCAAACTGAGCAGCAGCGCATGTGAGGTCGTTCAGTAAAAGCATTCGTTGTGTGCTGAGGTGCTTGCGGCGACAAGCTCTATTTGCGTACGGGTCAGCGGACGGTCTTCATTTTTACTCACGTCGAGAACAAACTCGCTTGCTACGTAACCCGCGGATTGGAAGCGCCGCAGCTCCGCGTAGGCGTCAGGAACGAGTGTCAAGGCGCGTAGGACGTTCGGCGCGCCCTTGCCGGGATATAACCAAGCAAGTTCATCGCCAGCATCCTTGGGGTGGATCGTCGGTACCCAGTGCCGGTCGAGCTTAGCGCATGCCGGGCGCTCGCCACTTGGTGCCCCCTCGCCTGGTTTGGGAAATGGGAAAAGGGACAATCCGGCGGCGCGACAGAAGCGATCTGCGGCAGCAACCCGAGCGACGATCGTCACGAGCTCCACATAGTGAGCATCGGAAAAACTGGCTTCGCGAGACGTTATCTGAGCGTACCACCCCTTCGTTAAGGTCGACGGATGGCGCGCGATCCGGTACGCCGCGTCTACGGCGACCGCGGGGACCGACAGTTGAGTAAGCGCTTCGAGCTTGCCCCCGGTCCGTGAAGGTTCCTCCCAAGGCGCCAGCGGCGGCTCGTCTATCAACGCGTTACGGGCGACTTCGGCGACCGCAATCCTCGTTTCGCTGTCGAGCCATGTCCCGGGGCAGGACAGTGCCAACAGCGTTTCTTCCACCGCGGCAACATAGGCGGGCCGAATCGGACGATTTTCTAGTTCCGGTTTGACCATTGAAACGCTCTCGATTGGGGCAGTGTGTGCCCGCTTCACAGTAGCAATTTGGTCAGTGTGTGTCCTCAAGGCACAGTCGTCAGGAGACAGCGGGGCCTTCATCGATATTTTTGGCGCCGTGTCTCCAAGTTTTTGGGCGCTCTGTGTCGAGGCAGCTGTCGCACGGTGTTTTGACGCAGGACGGTGGCGCGTGTCTACTGGGGTTACTCTGCTCGGCCAATGGAGGGCCCAATGACCTGGACCGCGCTCAAGCCACAGCATTTTCCTTGGTTCGACTATTCTCGCTACTCGTTCTCGTTGGGATTGGTGGCAGGGAATCGGACTTTTTTGTCCGGGCACACCGCATCGCAGTTCGACCCGGAGTCGCGCAGGATCGTGATTCGGGGCGATATGGCGGAGCAAACGCGAATTGCTTACGCGAAGGCCGAAGCTATTCTCGCCGCCGCAGAGCAAACGCTCAACGACGCGGTTCGCGTCATCGAATACGTGAGCCCACGGGGTATCGAGCACTACGATGAAGCCGCTTCCGTTCGAGCAGAGCTGTTCGGAGACTCCCCCCCCACGATCTGCACCACGCCCGTGCGGGCGCTCTTGCGCCCCGACGCGCTCATCGAGGTCGAAGTGTTCGCTGCGACAGACAAGACGGCGCTCCCGCTTGAAACGTCGTCCGGCGTCGGCCACGAGTCGAACGATATCGTCTATCTGCCGTCGATAGAGCCGGTGGATCCTGACGGAAACGTCATCGGCGGGAACGACCTCGTGGCACAGACTCACGCCATTTACGACCAGGCGGCTGCCATGCTCGAAAAGCTGGGGCTGGGAATGGATAGTGTCGTACAGACACTCGATTACATGACGCCTGCCGCGCTCGAGCAGTATAAGCACACTGGGCGCGTGAGAAAGGAACGACTTGGGCCTGTCTACCCTGCTGCGGCCGGTATTATCGTGCCGCGCCTCGTTCACCCCGAGGCGCTAATCAGGGTGGAGTTCATTGCCACGCGTGCCATCCCCGAGGCGATCAACCCGGGCTGGTCTCGCTACGATAAGTTGACCTATAGCCCGGGCGTAAAGGCCGGAAACATGCTCTTTCTCTCCGGCCAAGCGGCTCTCGATCCAGCGACCGAACGCATGCTCTTCGAAGGGGATGTCGTTGCACAAGCTGATTACACGTACAACAACATCATCAAGGTCGTAGAAGCCGCAGGTGGTGGTCCCGAGAGTCTGGTTAAGACCATCGAGTACACCACGCCTGCCGGGCTTGAAAACTATCGTGAAGTGGCGAACGTTCGCTCCAAATTGCTGACCAAGCCGTTTCCTGTCTCGACCGGTCCCGTGTGCGAAGCGCTGCTTCGCCCCGAGATGCTCATCGAGATTGATCCCTACGCCATCTTGGTGTGAGGAAAGACCTGTGGCCCTACTCACCGACGAGCTGAGCGCCTGGATAGGACGCGAGATTCACTACCCCGCCCGCGAGCCTTTGGGCAGGGCGTCCATTCGGTATTTCGCTCTCGCCGTGGGCGATGAAAACCCGCTGTACTTCGACGAGAACGCGGCTCGTGAGGCTGGCTACCGTGACATCGTCGCGCCGCCGACCTTTGTTGTGGAGAGCTGCCAGTATGCGCACCGAGCCCCCGATGAAGACGGCTACATCGGACACGAGTGGCGTTTGCCCCTGGAAAATTGCCGGCTCATCCGGGCCGGTAACGAGTATGAATTCATGCAGCCGGTGCACCCGGATGATGAGGTCTCCGTCACGTTCAAGCTCGAGAGTATCGAGGAGCGCACCCGCTCACGCGGCGGCTCTCAGTTGTTCGTGACGTCTCTCGGCACCTATGTCAATCAGCGCGGCGAGGTGCTCGCCACCAACCGGGAGGTCACGGTCATCCAGCCTCTGGCTTCCAACGACGGGGCGCAGTCATGACGGTGACGCCGGGAGAATCGGTACCGGAGCTTACTCGCGAACTCGGCGCGGCGGTGCTCATGGCTTACGGGGCGGCGACTTGGGATTGGCATCGTTTGCACTACGATCAGCGATACGTCGAAGCGCGCGGCGTTGATGCGCCAGTGGTGGACGGGCAGATGTTCGGCGCTTTGTGCGCGCAAGCGGTGGTCGATTGGCTCGGCCCGCGGGCATTCGTCACCAAGCTCGGCTACAAGATGCGGAGCATGGTTTTCGCCGGTGACACGGTTCGGTTCGAAGGGGAGGTAATCAGCGTCGAGTCGGCTGGGGACGGGCAGATCGTCACGATCGACCAACGCGGGTTCGTCGGCGAGCGCCTTGCGGTGCAAACCACCACCCAAGTCCGGTTGCCAGACTGAGTGCGCTCAGCGCTGTCGGAGATCCTCGCGGAGTCGTTCCCGGTCCACTTTCCCAGTTGGGCTCGCTGGGATTTCGCTCACGAAGACGTAGCGTCGCGGGCGCTTGAAGTCGGCGAGCACGGGAGCATCTAAGCAGAAACGGTCCAACGTCTCGGCATTGAGCTCAGGGTCTCGTGCCACGATGGCGGCCGTCACTTGTTCCCCCCACCGGCGGTCGGGTGTGCCGATAACCGCTGCATCGGCGACATCGGGGTGCTCGAACAGCACATTCTCGACCTCCGACGGGTGAATGTTCTCACCGCCGGATTTGATGGTGTGATCCATGCGGCCGAGCACGGTGATGAACCCTTCATTGTCCATCACCGCTGCGTCTCCCGTGTGATACCAGCCATGGGCGAGGGCGCTCGCGCTTTTCTCGGGTAGCCCGAGGTAACCCGCCATGAGGGTAGGTCCGCGGGCGAGGAGTTGTCCTTGCTGACCCGCAGCCAACGGTGCGCAGAGCGCATCCCCGTCCAAAGGTATGATCTTTGTCTCCATGTTGATTGCCGCTTTGCCGGCCGAGCCCAGCCGGTCAGGGTGTGCTCGATAGTCACAGAACGTTGCTGCGAGCGCTTCGGTAGAACCGTAGATGTTCGCGAAAAGCTCGGGGAATAGGGGTACCAGTCGCCCTACCACGTCATCGGCGAGGGTTTGCCCGCCGAAGAAACCAACTCGGAGCGTGTCGAGATCGAAGCGGCTCATATCCGCATCCACCAGTGAGACGAGCTGCGTCGGCACCCCATGCAGAACGCTCACCCGCTCGGTCGCGCACGTCTCGAGGGTCTCTTCGACATCGAACCCACGCGTGATCACGTTGGTGGCCCCCAGCTGCACGAACGGGAGCAGCTGCAGTTGCAATTGGCCAATATGAAACAGGGGGGAGTTGGCAAGCACGATGTCGTCGTGGCGAAAGCGGCATTCGATCGCCATCGCCATCGCGCCCAGCATCTCGGCGCGATGAGTGCGCACCACACCCTTGGGGGAGCCGGTGGTACCCGACGTGTACATGACGAATGCGGGGTCGTCTGGCGCGATCTCCGTTAGCGGCTCGGCATCGCTTCCCTCTGCGATGAAATCCCAAAATGGCACCTCGGCGCCTTGCGCAAGGCCAGGCGCATCCCCGACGTGGACACACACTGCTACATCGCTGTCAGCAGGTGCCGCGACATCGCGCAACGGCTCCTCGAATACGAGGCCTCGGGCACCGGCGTCTTCCATGATGTAGCGCACCTCTGCTGGCCCCAAACGATAGTTGATCGGGACAGGGAGGGCGCCGAGCTTCAGCAATCCGTAGTAGCCGATGACTTGCTCGGGCCGGTTGTACGTTAGGAATGCGACAGTGTCGCCTTTCCCGATACCGCGGGCGCGCCACGCGTGTGACGCTTGATTGACCTGGCGGTTGAAGTCCTGGAATGACCAACGTTTTCCTTCGAAGACCAGCGCAGTTTTCTGTGGCCACCGCCAGGCGGCTTGGGACAAGCTGTTGCCAACAAGCATAAGTTGCGCTCCGTGCTATGTTGCATACCAAGCTATCACGACCCGATGGCGCGAGTAGGGTGTTCCCGCATGTTGTTCGACTTTCCCGAAGAAGCTGACGCGCTTACACGGAGCGTCGATCAGTACTTCGAGCAAGCGTTGCCAGAGACAGCGATCCGGGCGATGGATCGCGCGCGCCGTTTGCCTCGCTCGCTTTGGCGTGACTTCGCCGAGCGCGGGTGGATGGGGCTCATGGTGCCCGAGCGCTATGGCGGCAGTGACGCCGGTGCGTTGATGGCGTCGGTGCTGGTGGAGGGCGTCGCCCGACGGTTTCCCTCTATCGCAGTCGATTGGGTGCTCGTGGCAATGACAGCGCGCCTCTTTCTCGAGGTGGGTACGCAGGCACAAAGGGAAGTTTATTTGGCCCGACTGGCGCGCGGGGACTTCTTGATGGCGTTTGGCATGTCGGAGCCCGACGGAGGCACCGATGTGCTCCAGCTGAAAACCCGCGCATGGAAAGACGAGGCCGGCTGGCGCGTTCGGGGGCAGAAGCTCTACACGTCCTTGGCCGACGACGCCGATGCAATCCTGGTGTTGGCACGTACGGAGGAGGCGCCCCAGGACAAGCGTGCGCGCGGCTTATCTTTGATCCTGACACCAAGAGCCCAACCGGGTGTGGCGGTTCGCCGGCTGGAGCTCATGGGCATGCGCGCTGCCGGCACATGCGAGGTCTTCCTCGATGACGCTGTCGCGCCTTCCGACGCGCTCGTCGGTGAGTCGGGCCGGGGCTGGTACCACTTGCTCGTCTCGCTCGACCTCGAGCGGGTGCTCTCCGCGGCGTTGTCGCTCGGGATCGCTGCGGGCGCGTTGGCCGAGGGTGTCAGATATGCCACCGAGCGCCAGGCGTTCGGTCGTGCGATCGGCGCTTACCAAGCAGTGCAGCATCCGTTGGCCGATACCGCGGTGGAGGTGGAGCAAGCACGGTTGCTGATCGCGAAGGCAGCCTCCTTAATCGACGCAGGGCGTCCCGCGGCCATGGAGGCGGCGATGGCGAAGCTCGCTGCGACCGAAGCGGCCGTTCGTGCCACTGACCGCGTCATGCGCGTCTTCGGCGGTGCGGGCTTGATTGAAACCTCGCCTATTGAACGCCTGGCGCGTGATGCCCGCTTAGGGCCCTTTAGCCCGATCTCGAATGAGATGACCCGAAGCTTCATTGGCGAGCGACTGGGATTGGCGCGAAGCTACTGATAGACGCGAGAACACGAAGATGAATTACTCGCTGACCCCACGCGGGGCGCCACGAACTACCGGAGTCGGCCCATGACTACGACAGTGAAGCTCCAAGAAACTTTGCGCGCCGTTTTCTACACCCCGTTTTACCTCGCACTGGAGCTCGGGGCGTATGAACGCCACGGCATTGAGATCGAGTTTGGCCGCCCTGAGGTGCCTTCCGATGCCGCCCGCACGTTATTCACCGGACAAGCCGACGTGAGCTGGGGTGGCCCAATGCGCATGATGCAGTACATGGACTCACACGGTGCAGGATCGATTGTCGGCTTTGCCGAGGCGGTCACCCGCGATCCGTTCTATCTACTGGGCGCCGATCCCAACCCACAATTCGTGTTCGCCGACCTCGAGGGCAAGGCGTTGTGCCCCGTGAGCGAGGTGCCAACTCCTTGGATCTGCCTCAAAGACGACTTGGGTCGTGCGTCGGTGAACGTCGGGAACATGGCGCTAATCGAAGGACGGACGATGGCGGAGAACGCCGATGCGTTGCGAGCTCGTGAAGTGGATGTGATCCAGGTGTTCGAGCCCTTCGTCGAAGCGCTCGTTGACGAAGGGGCTGGGCACATCTGGTATGCGGCATCGACCCGGGGCCCTACTTCGTACACCACACTCTATACAAGCCGTGGGTACGCAGAGGCCCAGCCGGAGGTGCTCGGCGCCATGGCCAAGGCGGTCCAAGATGCGTTGGCCTGGTTACACGGACACACGGGTCTGGCCGTTGCCGAGCAGATTGCATCCTATTTCCCCGAGCTCGACGCGGCTCGTCTAGCGGGCGCGGTCGAGCGGTACCAGGCATTCAAGGTATGGGGGAGAGATCCGGTGCTGCCGCTCGAGGGCTTTGTTCGGCTCAAATCGGCCTTAATTGCCGATGGGTTCATCACGAGCGACATCCCATTCGAATCGTGCGTCGACAATCGGTTTGCGCTTGCGGCCGCGGACCGTACACGCTCATGACGAGTTCGGGTGATAAGGGACTGGGGCATGGCCCGATGAGCATCGACGCCGCGATCTACGCTGATGTCCAGAATCTCTACGCGTTTTACAACTTCGCGAGCGATGAGGGAGATGCCGAGGCGTATGCGCACTGCTTCTCCCCCAACGGGGTGCTCGAGATCCCGAGCATCGGCCTGCGAGTGACAGGCTACTCCGCATTATTGGCCTTCAAGGAAGCCGATCGGGACCGGCGCGGAGATAGGCTGCGCCGTCACTGGAACAGCGGTCTCTATCTAGAGCGCGTCGACGAGGATACCGCGCGAGGGCGGTGCTATCTGCATGGCTACAACAACGCCCCTGGCAAAGCGCCGGTGTTGGCCGACGTTGGCCGATACGACGATGAGCTAGTGCGTATCGACGGTGCTTGGCGTTTCGCCCATCGGCGAATCATCCTCGAGTCGAGCGCCTTCACTCCGCCGTAATGAACCCCCGGCGAGGCGCTGGTGTGTTCCCGACCGACAGCTATCGGGATCGGATGGCACGGGCCCGCGCTCGGCTCGCTGAGCGCGGGTTGTCCGCGCTGTTGGTGTTCGCCCCGGAGTCGCACTATTACTTGTTCGGTTACGACGGCGGCGGATATGT
>JACLAC010023577.1_pt1 | contig 31300 bp, 16 predicted proteins | sample 8027881 | NCBI WGS metagenome assembly JACLAC01 (sample SAMN15725517, study PRJNA655200) | protist metagenome | isolation source: fluorescence activated cell sorting (FACS) single amplified genomes of... | place: Spain: Blaines Bay Microbial Observatory, Mediterranean Sea | collected 2016-01-19 | reverse complement strand
GCTATCCCTAATTTCTGAAAACAAGAAATGTCAAAATTATTTTGCAAATTGATAGGAAAAATGGTATACTAGTGGAGCCTAAGTTTAAAAAGGTATTTTCAATGTTTTTCCTTTGTTTTCATGTAATGAAATGAAAAATCCATCATCATAACAATGAAATATAAGAATTTAGGTTGAAAATGTTGAAAATGATGAAATTTGATGGAAAATATGCGAGATGTAATGATATGTAGTGTTAATGCCAGAATGAAGAAATAGAGTTCGATTGATCATTCGCTACTACGTGTAAACAAATTTAATATTCTAAAAAAAAGATATCAATTTATAAAAAAACAAAGTATGACGGATATCATATATATTACTAATATAAACATATGCAATAATACTAACAATAACCATGGCGTCCATCGTAGTGTCACCAATTATTACTGGAAAGAAGAGTGCACTGGTGGCTAATACAGAAACAAAAGAGGAAAAAGTCAATTTTGAAATTTTTAGTGAAAAACCAAATTTATTAGAATATTCGTTTTCCTTTCTCCATGGTTATGAAGTTGCACAACTAGGAACCATCTCCAAACATATTAACTGGAGGAGTAGGACTGAATATTTATGGATTGAATTATATGGAAATGAATTTGGAAACTATAAACATGTTTTCAAAAATCATAATAATTTATCAAAGTATAATAAATATCGACGTGCGTATCTTAGTTTTCAACTGAGACATTCCAAATATTATCAAATATCTAATGGTCACTCTTCAAGAACTGACCCAATTGAAAGACAAGGAAGTAGTGGATGCATTGTCACAACAATTCCACACGGGGTATTTTGTATTGTAGGAGGTTGGACTACAAGAGGGTTGTCAGTTGGCGTCAGCCTATTGAGAGACTTACCAATAACAACAACTGTAACGAAGACGACGACGACGACCACAACAACGAAGACAACAACAACAAACAACGGAGCGGAAGAAATGTTAAAATCTGAAAAAAAAACCACATCAAATGATGAAAGCAGCAGTAGTAGTAGCAGCAGCAGCAGCATCAGCAACTCTTCTGTAAAGTCAAAATACGAATGGCAGACATATAATATTCAAAATAGGGGAAGGGAAAATGCTACGTATGGACATTCCATTACACACATACCTCCAGGCGTTATCCATCCCAATGCAGAAGGTATGATAATGTTTGGTGGTGTTACGATGGGTGGATATCGAGGTGAAATCAGTTCTCTTACAGCTATAACTATCCATAACGAGATTGTTAACGATGAAAATAAATTTAAATTTCTTTGGAAACCCGTAACAAGGAATGGAAGACAACATGGTGCAATTGCAAGATCTTATCATACAGTAAATTTTGTTTCAAACGAAATGATAAAAGATGGTGTCCATGAAAATCATCTCAGTAAATTATATATATTTGGTGGATTTAACATGAATGGCGCAATAGCAGAATTCCAAACAGCAAAGTTAGAAATGCATCCTAGGACAAATGAAATTTTAGTGCCAACATTTGATAATAACCAACCTGATGGAGAGCAACCATGCGCCCGGTTTGGACATACATGTACGTATGTGAAAGGACAATTATACATTGCTGGTGGTTCGACTGGCTCTTCAAACTATAAAGGCCAACGTGATGGGGAAGAATTACAAACAGAATTATATATTTTGGATTTGAGAAATGAAACATTAAATTGGTCGCACCCTGAGATTTCTTTCTTGAACATGGAGAGCACCAACTTTCGTGGGTTGTGTCGATGCCATAGTGCCATCGAACTGAATGGAAATATTTTATTTAGTTTTGGTGGACCACCGAATGAAACTACAAATCACCTACATTTGCTTGAAGTTGATAATAATACATTTCAAATGCAAAGAGTAGCCACGGTCAATGAACAACGATTACCATGTGCACGACAAAATCAAACAGTAGCAAAATTAGCTTGTGGTACAAGGATGGTTGTATTTGGTGGAGCATTAGCGTTACCATATGGAAACGAGGAACTTGGTGATACGTGGGTTTTAGATTTTGATGGAGATGAAACAAATAGAGATGTAATTGAAGAATGCGAGGAACCAGAGGAGGAGGAGGAAGAGGAGGAGGTGGATGCTAATGATTATGGACATGCATTCCAATTTCCACAACAACAACAACAAGGATTTGGTGATCTGAGACAACTTCTTGCTATGGCTAGAAGACACGAATTATTACGAAGGATGCAAGCACAACAGCAAGGACGAGATGGTAGCAATAATGGCGAAGATGATGATGATGAGGATGATGATGACGAGGATTCTGACGACGATGATATGGATATGCCAGAAGGAGCTCGTCGATGTGCGCAGCAGTAAAATATTACGTAAAACTTTTTACGAAAAAAATATGTATGATTACACGAAGTATTTTTTTTGAAACACAAGATATTTTTTTATCATATGACATATTTTGTTTTTTTATTTTAAATAAAATTATATTGTATTTTAAAAAAATTACGCTCGTAATGTATTTTTATACCGAACCGGTTTCGTATATTTTTTTTTTCTTTGTTTTATTCGTACTTTTCACACTCTGTTAAATCTCACTGTACACTTTAAAAAATTCATTTTATTCTCCCATATCCCACGCTTTTTCTGCTTTAAATTTTGAAGGCGGAATTGTAGGTGGAGGTGGAACGGGTAAAATCTTTGCACTATCTATTGCTTTTATCTTTAACCGAAGTAAATAAATCGCAATTCCCGAACCGACAATACTACCCAAAAAGAATAACAAGTCCAAGCAAATTAATAAAATTCCAATACTCTCCACTTCGTCTTCCTTTGCAGCTAATAAGATGACTGCGCTCAAAAATTTAAGACAAGTAATTACAAATGATATTTGCGCCAACCAGAACACGAGTCGATTTTTATGAGGCTCATAATAATTTAGTGTACAACAAGATGTATATATATATCAATTATATATATATATATATATATATATGAATTAAATAGTTGCATTAACCATTTGGATATATCCTCTGTATATATTTAGTATTATCGTCCATGTACATACATATATATCCATTTTAAATGTATAGTGCTATATATAATATGATCTATGCACCTATCAATAGCATGGCCATACGATTAACGAAATGGCCAAATAATTTCACGTTTTTCACGATTTTTTATTGATGTATTTTTAGATTTTAGATCTAAACTTGTTTCCAATTTTTTTATACTTAGTTTATTCTATATGCGGGTTCTTGCCTATTTAAAAATCCAAAACCAAAAAATGAAAGCGAAAAAAAAGAGAGTGGCAAATTGGTTGGTCTGGTATCTGGTAAGGACGTATGCTTATTAGGAATTCACCTAAATATAAAATTCATATACTAAGCACCCTCCCTGTGACTAATTTATTATATTATTAAATAATACAAAAAACATGTATTACAAACACACAAAATTCTTTCTTTTACAATACCTCTCCACAATCAAGGATACAAATTTTTGATAAAGGTACATCATCTTCATCTGTATTAATATCATTTTCAACACGTTTTACAATATCAATACCTTCAATTACATTTCCAAAAACAACATTTTCCCCATCTAATTGTGCTTGTGGCGATGTTGTAATAAAAAATTGAGATGAATTTGTATTTGGACCATTATTTGCCGATGAAAGAATTCCTTCCACATCATGTTTTAATTCAAAATTTTCATCGTTATAATCACCACCATAAATACTTTCACCACCATACCCATCTCCTCCAGTTATATCACCTCCTTGAATAAATGAATTTTTTACTATTCGATGAAAGGATGAGCCTTTTAATGACAATGGAACATTTGATAATTCGCCAATGCTGTTTTCGTTGTTGGTACATAATGAAAAAAAATTATACGATGTTATTGGAGTTATCTCCGTATTCAGCTTTATCTTGACTTTTCCCCATATATCATCATTACTTGTTCCAAGTGTTAAAAATACAATTTTTGATGTTCCTTTAAAATCATTAGGCGGCAAAAAAAATGCTTCATTTCGTATTTTGCTTTGATTTGGCCCTTCATTATAAATAGTTTCAAGTTCACCTTTTAATTTTGTTTTAATTATTATTATTAAATCCAAAAATTGTTTTTTCAATCCACTATTATCAGCACCGCTATTTTGTATAGCAAGACTATTTGCAATTCGAACTAACGCTGATGCAAATTCACCAACAGTACATGTAATTTTACTTAATTCTTCAGCATCATCTTCATCTTCTGGATACCCAACAATTTCAAATAAATGATTTTTCATAGTATCTTCATCCAAATCGATTCCACAAGTTTTCATACAGTTGTTAAATTCAATTAACGACATTTTCTCTTTATCACTATTACTAAATTGATTGAAAAATGCAATTAGAAATTTTGAATATGAATTAATACAATCTTTTAATAATACTAATGCTTTACCTTTTGGCATATCTTCACTAGTCCATAATTCTTTCAATGGCTCAAATTTTAAATTAAATTGAATATTTTCCTTTACATTATTATTTATCACCGACTGTTGATTATTATTATTATCATGCCCCCAATTTTCCACTTCTTTCATTGGCAATCCTTTACCATCATCAGGATTTCTTTGTATCGAGGCACCACATCCCATATTGTGTGTATATTTATTATTATTATTATTATATTATATTATATTTAAAAAAAGAAGAAAATGCTAAAGCTAACTAACTATAATTTTTTTCTAATATTGTTATAAAGACCAAAACAAAATAAAAAACAAAATAAAAAACAAAACAAATCAAAATAAAACATAAAAACGGTAACATATATATTAAAAAAACAAACAAACAAAAATAGTTCTTCTCCCATCATCATCTATACAAGAAATAACATCTTACATCTACAAAAAAGAAGGATTTGTTGTTTTTAATTGTTCAAGTCGGTCAGTTTTACATCCTCGAATATAGCATGAAAATAACATTGCGCTTCTCAATCCAACTTTTTCTTTTTTTTTTCGTTCTTTTTTTCTTCTTCGGCGCAAAAACAAAAAAAATAATAGATCAAAAAATTGATGACGGAACAAAAAGAATAAAAGTTGTACGGCATCCAAATGGTGTCATCATAAGTAGACATATATATCTATACCAATCAAGCAACGAAAAATTATTATCAATTGTATACAACGTGACAATATATTACTATTGCATGAAATCGAACCGTGGTTTATTTTGTTCGTTGTATTTATTCAAACATGTTACGAAAAAATATATTATTGAAATATGTGAAAAATAATGGCATATGGATGAATAGTAGGAAAAAAATAAATAATAGTAATATTAGATGCATTTCTAATACTGCGCCAACACAAGGTGGAAGTGTATATAATAATAAAAATGAAAGTAATACCTATGATTATATCATCGTAGGTGCCGGTTCAGCTGGTTGTGTAGTTGCAAATCGATTATCATCCAATCCAAATAATAAAGTAGCTATACTAGAAGCTGGTGGTAAAGATTGGTATCCATGGATACATGTACCTGTTGGGTATTTATATTCACAAGGAAATAAATATACTGATTGGTGCTTCAAAACTGAGCCGCAAGAAGGATTGAATGGGCGAAGCATTATCTATCCAAGAGGAAAAGTATTAGGTGGATGTAGCTCGATTAACGGGATGATCTACCAGCGTGGACAAAGGAAAGATTATGATACATGGAAAGAATTAGGTAATAATGGTTGGGGATGGGAAAATGTAAAACAATATTTTCAAAAACCATTAGATTATTCCACTGCTTTTTTTGATGATGATGAAAATAAGGAAATTCAAGATGAATATCCACAAGGCGGTGAATGGAAAGTACAAAAACAACGTATGAGTTGGAAAATTTTGGACGATGTTGTCGAAGGTGCGAATGAAATTGGTATTGATACTAGTAAACACTTTAACAATAGTAATGAGGAAGGTATTGGTTATTTTCAAGTCAATCAAACGGATGGGGTACGTTTGTCATCTTCTGGTGCTTTTTTAGATCCAGTCAAAGATCGTGATAATTTAACTGTAATTACAAATGCACAAGCAAAGGAAATTTTATTTGATGATGAGGAAACGGAAAATGTGGTTGGAATTGAATATTACGATAAAAGTGGAAATGCACAACAAATTTTCTCAAAGAAAGAATGTGTTTTAACTGCTGGAGCTGTTGGATCACCACATTTATTACAAGTATCAGGTGTTGGACCGAAAGATGTATTAGAAAAAAATGAGGTAAAAGTGAAGCATCAATTAGATGGTGTTGGGTACAATTTACAAGACCATTTGCAAATACGAGGGATTTATCGATTAAAAGAAGGCACGGAAACATTAAATCAAAAATACCATAGTGTTATTGATAATATTAAAATGGGGTTAGAATATATTTTTAAACAAGCAGGTCCACTTAGTATGGCACCAAGTCAATTAGGTGCATTTTTAAAATCATCAGAAGATGTTGAAACCCCAAATTTACAATATCATTTTCAACCATTAAGTCTAGATAAATTTGGCGACCCATTGCATAAATTTCCTGCAATTACATTAAGTGTATGCAATTTGCGCCCGACAAGTCGTGGTTCCATTACATTGGATGGCCCAGATATACGTAACAATCCAATCATTGATCCAAATTATTTAAGCACACCTGAAGATCGTGAAATTGCTTCGCAATCTATTCAATGGAATCGGAAAATTATGAGCACCAAAGCTTATGAAAAATATGAACCAAATGAAATATTACCTGGAAAAGAATTACAATCAGATGAAGAACTAGCAGAAGCTGCAGGGAATATTTCCTTATCTATTTTTCATCCAGTTGGTACATGTAAAATGGGACAAAAAAGTGACCCGACGGCCGTAGTAGATGAAGAGTTACGTGTACATGGATTAAATGGTATTCGTGTGATTGATGCTAGCATTATGCCAACAATAACAAGTGGAAATACAAATTCACCAACTATTATGATTGCTGAGAAAGGTGCAGATATGATTATGAATCAATGATGATGTGGATGATAACGAGAGGAGATGATGAGGATGATTTTAGTAAATTTGTACGAGAGTATCTAGTAGAGAAAATATCTAGTAGAGAAAATATGTTATTAATACAATCTCGTTATAATCACATATCCTGAGAGGTAGACAATAGTATAAGTGTACTGAAGACTATTGATTTTTGTACTTATTAAGTCTAGCGTGCTAGCCCAGCTTGACCATTTTACAGGTACATTGTTGTGCCATTCTTCTTCAACAAACTAAAACACATTTATATATAAATACATCTATCCATGGATAGACGACTAGTATATACAACAAATATATTGTATCAACATCATTTATCAAATCAGAAGTAAATGAATATATATATATATATATGTATATGTGTATGATAGGATCATCATTTGAGAAAATATATATGTAGAAATATGAGGACACGAAAAAATAATGGTTATTCAATTTGTGCACAGTGTATTTTACTTATATTAGGTTGTTGCGCTTCATTTACAATATTTACTGTCGTATTCTTATTTTTTCATACACCGCACAAACATGTACATGGAACAGCGTCATCGTCTTTGTCTACAATCAATGATGATAATTTTAATGTACGTGGTGGAAATCATAATGAAATCTTAAATCCAAAAATTAATCACATGATATATGATAACAACAAGAATAAGAACAAGAATGACAACAATAATAATAATAATGACAATAATATCTATCAATCATCTAATACAAAAATAGCACTATTAGTTCGTATTCGCGAAATGAAACGTAATAACGATAATATCGAAGCATTTTTTGACTCATTATTTCAAACTTTAAGTTGTGATCTGAAGAATTTTAATGTTGTCATTTTATTTGGATACGATAAAATTGCATTACCATTTCTAGAAAATAAAAAGTATCAAAATTATGTAAAAAAACATTGGTTTCAAAACTTAAAAATGAAATTAATACGTCACATAGAAGAAGAAGAATTAGAATGGTCCCATCATCATCGTCGCAAAGGAAACATTGATAATATAGAAAATATGAAAATGAAATTTTATCCATATCAAACTTCTAACCCATGTTATATATGGAATCATTTAGCAAAAGAAGCATATGATGTTGAAAAAGCTGATTATTTTTATCAATTAAATTCAAATTCATTTTTATTGTCGTCATGTACTTTGACAAAATTAACTAATATTTTATTGAAAAAAGAATTAATACCAAATTTTGGCATTGCCGCTGCCCTTGATCCACAATATAAACGTGTAATAACAAAAGCTTTTTTCTCTAAAATGCACATGGATATATTCAAAGGTCAATTTTTACCAATACCACCATCAGAAAATTGGTGTAGCGATCAAGAATATTATTTATCACACGTTTATGGTAAATCACATACATTTTTGACACATTTTCTTTTAGTTACTAGTAACAATTATAATGAACGACATTCATTTGAAGAACAAATGGCAAAGCCAATAAATCAAATGTCACATCAACATATTAAATGGTTATTTAAAGAGATTAAATTTGGTAGAAGAATTATACGGAAATATTTAAAAAGTAAATTTGATAAGAAGAATGAGAAGATAAGAAGATAATGTGTATTAATAGAGAGAGTATACGAAGGAGAGAGGGAGATTGATAGAGATTACGCAACGAGAGTATATATATTATATTATATTTAATATTATAATATAAGATCTTGAGTATTGAGCGCATACCGATTCGTATTATTTAACATGAGAAGTAAAATTATTATAACTTTAGATTTTAACCATCTAATATCTAATATCCATACACAGTGCATGTAGACTATGCCTTTTATTTATATCTTATCACTTTCAACAAAATGTTTACGTGCTACAGGGACAACTAATGCATTACATAATAATGCTGCACCAATTATACCACTCATAGCATAAAATGTTGTATCATATAAATGTGGTGTTGGATCTAACGTACCTGGTGGAACAATTTCCATTAAGCTTGGAATCGTAACCGTCTTGGTTTCAATTAATTCTTTTAAATCTTTTACAGGCGCACCATACCTATCATAAAATGCAGTTGGATCACATTTATCTACTAAATCTGTAATGGCATCTTCCACAGATATTTGTCGTAATGTTGTTAAAATCTTCGGTCCAACAACTGCACTAGTACTCCATGCTGTTAATGCTCTACCATGAATGGCCCCAGCATGTTTCAATCCAAAATTATCTGAAATTTGCGCTGGTAATACACTAAATATACCACCGTATAATGATATTACTAATACGGATCCAGCATAAAATAATGTCAATGGAAGTGTTCCACCTCCACCTTCCGTTACCATGGTTGTTAAATATGGCAAACCAAGCGCAAATGGGATGGATAGGCCAAATATCATTGTAGTATTTTTTCTACCAATGTAATCACTAATAGCTGCCCATGCAAAACGCCCACCACCATTTGCCGCACTTAATGATGCAATGTAACCAGACATAAATCCAGCTGTAATAATAGCAGGGAATGCACTTGCAAATACATCACCAATAATATTTTTCGCACACGCCATTACAGAGACACCAGCAATTGCATTTCCAAAGACACCAAACCACATTAACCAAAATTGCTTTGTTTTCATTGCATTTTCAACTGGTACCGCTAATGTAGTTGCTGTGGCTGTACTACCTTCTCCCTCCGGCTCCTTTACCATCGATGCAGCGGTATCATCTCCAACCCATCCTTCCGGCTTCCAACCTTCACGTGGGACTTTTTGTAACAATGTACCGGTCATCATAGCAGCAAAATGCAATGTCGCTAATGCTAAAAATGTCTCTGCAACACCAGTACTACCAGTACCAACTACATATACCCCTTCCACCAATTCTCCAGGCAATTTTGAAACTTCAGCTGCTGTAGCAACTACAACTTCTTTCATCTCACCAGCAAAATCAACAAATCGTTTGCCCTCTTCTGTCACTACATTTACGGTATCTAATGTACCTAAATACTCTGGTGCGACGAAAAATTTTTCAATAAAATATTTATTCATCGGTGCAGCAAGAATAGCACCACCACCAAAACTTGCAAGTGCCATACCAGTTGCTAAACCACGTTTATCTGGAAACCATTTCATCAGGTTCGATACGGGACTTATATATCCTAATCCCCAACCCATACCAGCACCAACACCATAGCCTAGATAACATAAAGGTAAAATATGTGTATATGTACCAATTGATGCAACTATTAATCCACCAGCCCATAAGAAACTAGCTGCACCAGCAGTTTTACGAGGTCCTTCCCTTTCAGCCCAACTACCAAGTGTAGCAGTAGCAACGCCTAATCCAATTGCACATGCTGAAAAGATAGGTACAACACTACCAAGATCCCAATCACTTGCAGCAGGGGCAACAACACCCATCGTACGACATAATGGTGCATTAAAGGAACTCCAAGCATAGACAGCGCCTATACTAGCAGTTATTAGTGTGCCAGCCGGCACAGCTAGCCAACGATTAAAACCTTCTGGAGCTACAGAATGTTCACGGTCAAAAAATCCAATCGATTTCTTCTCCTTTTCATCTTCATCGCTTTGATTTAATATTTTCGTAGTATGGTAATATAATATTCGTTTTGGTTGCGATGAATTCAATAAGAAATAAGGATTGATTTTATTTTGATTATTATTATACACAATGTTGGTCCTATTTTTATTATATTTATTAGTATAACGTAATATATTCTTTTTAGTTGATGATGCCCTTGTCACTGGTTGAATAATATGCCGCAACATGGTTATATACATCTATATATATATATCTATATGTCTGTAGTATCCTACGTCTATTTTACGAAAGTTTTATAGATGATACAATTTCTCTCCGTATATAACTGTATGTAAATATATGTTCAATATACATATCTACCTTTTCTATACATTGATGTATATATATAATTTATATTTTTACATGCCTCTCTTTGTGCAATTTAACGCCTAACTTCAATTTTAATAAAAAAATTTAAAAAAAATATTAAATGTAGTAAATGTAGTGTAAAATAATCTTTGTTGTATAGCTACATTTTAAATGGAAATATCTTTTTTAATTAAATCATCATGTGATCATTTATAATAGTGTATTATATGATAAAATTTATAATAGATTTTAATAAAAGGAAATTTGAATATTAATTCATTTTGGCCTATGGAATTGACATTTCTTGTTTTTTCTTGGTGGATTGTGCGATTATTATCTTATTTTTCATTTAAATATAAACTCAGGTGCACAAGTGTTTAAAGAATGTGTGTGTGTGTGTGTACATAAATGTGTTTTTTAGATTTTTATTTTATTATAAAGTACCCTGTTGGGAACGCATATATCATATAATTATATATATTTAAATTTTAGAACTCACTCGTTTCATTTTTAATTCATGATTTGCATTTGTTATTGATATAACACGTTTTTCTTGAAATGCAAGTGCACCTGCTTTTGTATACATAACATCACTCATTGGGTTTTTCATCCTTTTTTTCATTATATTGTTGATGAAAAATTCATGTTGATCTTTTTTTGGCAATCTAATTTCACAACCACCTATGCCAAATTCACCACCAATACTATATAATAAATACGTTTTATCATCGTATGAAAATATAAATGGATCTCTTAATTGATTATTCAATCCACTAACAGCACCTCGCATACTGTATTCTACATCTTCCATTGAACCTTCCCATTCTTCTTCTGCTTTAAGAATATCAATCGGATCTGTAGCTTCCCATTCCGTCCAATCATTACTTTTTAAATTTACAATTGATAATAATAATCTTTCAGGACAATCACCAGCACGAGAAAAAAATACATATAATAATGATTTTTCTTTAATTAAATGTACTGCACAATGTCGAAAACACATACCAATGTTTTTAAATGCATACGATGAACAACGTTTCCAATTAGATATACCATTTTCAGAGCAAAAAAATCTTCCAGGCATTCCAAGACCATAAATTTCATCACGAAATTTAAATGTTCGCAAATAAACTGTTTTAATGATTTCTTCTGTATATGCCTTCCAATTAATCCCATCTATAGATGTTGCGACCCTGCTCAATTGCATTCCAGCAAATTTGGAGATTTCATTGCCACATAATCCATGATAATACATGCGGAACATTTTTGTCTCGCTATCATAATGTACATCTGGTGAAGCTATATGAGGTTCTAAACCAACATCAACTTTTGATTTTTCAACACCAAAAGCTACATCTGCAGCAAATTTCACATCTTGAGAAACAATTGGAACTGTTGTTGTATAGAGCGAATCCTTTAAATGCAAAGTTCCAGGACCGTACAATGTATATGGACCTTCAACATGGTCAGAATATGCCATGCGTATACATTTTCCTTTGTGATGTGCAAAATATAAATAGAATTTACCAAGACGATTTGGAACATTTTCTGGAATATGAATTAAAGATGGTCCATTAATATTAAACAAATTTCCTTGCGTCCCCCAAGAAGAACCTGCATTTGATTTATTATCTGATGGATATTCATCTGGAAAATCCCCATGTATATGAATCGATTGATTTACAATTGGATTGTTTTGAAATCGTTTTATCTGTATCATTTGTACGATGTCCTTTTTTTTCCCTATTGTTATTAGTAAATTTAATGTTTGTTTTGTTTTTCTTCTATTTTGGTTTTATAGCTTATACACAATTCAATGTGAATATATATAAGTCATTTTTACCCACCACGGGGGGCATTTTTTTATTGCTGTTCGAATATGTATACTCTATAATATACTATAATAAATATAAATTCATGATGAGGAGGATGTAGAGTAACACAGAAAATCAACATTATCAATATTATTACTATCAGCAAAAGAGAATCATGAGCCGTGTACAATTAATTAAACAATTAATCAAAGGGGGAGCAAGAACATGTATATCCAGAAATTATACAGCGGCAACTATTAATAATACATGGGGTATTGAAGAAATTATTGTTGGAGATAGTAAAGAAGCATGGCAAAATGCAGGATTTAATGTAGATGAAGAAAATTTAGTAAAATTAAATAATTTAAATATACGAGTCACTGGGAGTGGTACAGGTTTATCTGGTATTGTATTTGGTTATCCAGATGATTCTGGAGCTGATAGTAATAATTTACACGATCCACCTATTGTAAATGGTTTAAGTGTATTTGCACAAGAACAAACAAAACATAAAGCAGATCCAAAACATCCAAATACATGTTTACAACTTGGAGAACTAGTTTTATATGCACAAAATTTACATGAAATGGTTGCTCAATTGCAAAAAGCTGGTATTAAGACGGATAGAGATCGCCCACCACGTGAAATGAAAGGTGGAAAACATGCGATTGCAACGTTTTATCTTTCAAATAATTTACGATTGTTACTTTTTGGTCCAACTGATCCAAAACATGATCGTTCAACAAATCCAAAAGTTTGGATGTTTGGAAGGGGTGTTGGCGATGCACCAGTAGAATTAACTGGATATTTACCTGTATGTGATGATTTGAAGAAATTACACGCATCTGTTACTGGTGAAATTGGTGAAATAAAAAAAGCAGTACAAAAAGGAAGACAAATAACAACATTGAAAGATGGTGCAATTGAAAATTTAACTGGTACATTTGCATTTTTAAGTAATGGTGAAGGGGCGTTATTTTAACTTTTCTAAATAAAACACAAAGGTGGACGAAGATACGAAAATTTTTTAAAAAACCACCACAGTAGAGAGGAAAAATACCTTTAATAGACGTTTGTAGCACCGTACACACACATAAAAAAAAAAAGAGAGAACATTAATTTTTTAAAAAAATATTTTAATATTATAATGTTGTATACTATTTTTTTCAAAACATTTCACCACACTCACGGTTGTGCAATACGTAAAGCTTGGTCAAAATCTTCTTTTATATCGTCAATATGTTCAATACCAACACTAACACGTACCATATCTGGTTTCACACCACATGCAATTTGTTCTTCTTCCGTCAATTGTTCATGTGTAGTTGTAGCTGGATGAAGTACAAGGGTTTTGGCATCACCAACATTTGCTAAATGAGATCCTAATTTACAACTATTGATAAATTTTTCAGAAATTTTCGAACCACCCTTTGCACCAAAACTTAAAATTGGACCACCTTTAGCTCTTGGTTCAAAATATTCCTTTACTCTATCGTAACTTGGATGATTTTCCAATCCTGGATAACTAACCCATTCAACTAATTCATGTGCGGATAACCATTCTGCTAATTCCAATGCATTTTCTGCATGTCGTTCACAACGTAAACTTAATGTTTCAATACCTTGAATCAATAAAAAACTACCAAATGGATTTTGACAAGGACCTAAATCACGCAATGCTTCCACTCTTGCTTTTATTATAAATGCAATATTTTCCCCAGCACCTCCTGGTCCACCTTCACCAAATACATCCCAAAATTTTAATCCATGATATCCCTCACTTGGTTCAGTAAACATTGGAAATCTACCACTACTCCAATCAAATGTACCAGCATCCGTTATCATCCCACCAATGGTACTGCCATGACCACCTAACCATTTTGTTGCACTTTGCACGACAATATCAGCACCATGTTTAATTGGTTGACAGAAAGCACCACACGCACCAAATGTATTATCCACTATAAATGGGACATTACTGATATAAAATGGTGTGTAATATATATGTGTTAGAGAGAAAGAAAATATATCTAGGTTAGAAAGACAGAAATCTACTTACTGTTTCGCTGCAACTTCTTTTAAACCTTTAAAATCAGGAATATTATATGCTGGATTACCTAATGTTTCACAATAAATTGCTCTTGTATTTTCATCGATTTCTTTTTCCATATCAGCTGGATCAGCAGATGCTGCAAACTTCGTATCGATACCTAATCGTGGCATTGCAATTTTAAATTGATTATAAGTACCACCATATAAATTAGGAGAAGATACAATATTTTGTCCTTGCTCCATGATTGTTGCAATGGCAAGAAATTGTGCTGCTTGACCAGATGATACTGCAAGGGACATTTTACCACCTTCCAATGCACTAACTCGCTTTTCCAAGACATCATTGGTTGGATTCATAATACGGGAATAAATATTACCAAATTCTTCCAATTTAAATAATCTTGCTCCATGTGCAGTATCATCAAATAAAAAGGATGATGATGCATAAATAGGAACGGCGCGAGCTCCTGTTGCTGGGTCACCACCTTCATGTCCAGCATGCAATTGCATAGTTTCAAATCGATGATCCAAGCTTGAAAATAGCCTTGTAGTATTACGACTATTAGCAATTATATTTGTATTTAATTTTTTAATCATTGTGTTCATATTGAAGGTGTTAATCTTGTTTGATTGTTTATATAGATATAAATGTGTTTTCTTTTATGATATACGAATGTATGTTTTCTATAATTTGTATTTATTGGTTTTTTATTGACATATATGTTTTTTTGGTGAAAAAAAGTAAAGTAAATTAAGGTGTTATTTATATTACCTAGTCACCTATATTTAGGATTTTGGTTACTTACTTTAACGGTTACACCAAACATTGGTGGGTATACGTTCTCGCTTGAATAATTCGCTACGTGCGGCCCATGGCCCATAGTTGCGAGGTGGTCATTTGTATACAAATGTATACAAATTTGGTTAGCGGGATTGGAAGCATGATGAAATCAGTTGTGATATCATTGTTAATAATATCCAATCGATGTCTTTGCACAATGCATCTAAAAACTCGGTTAATGGAACATCACTCGTTTTATGTCATTCACGGAAAAAAGAAACAAAGCGTAAAAAAATAAAAAGAATAATTGGTAGCACAGATTTACTTAGGCATATTAACATATATGTAATTGATACAGAAATACACAATCAAATGAAGATTACCATTGATAATACCATGGATTCAGATAAAAACAACACCAATTCCAAACGTGATGCAAAAAAGAGATGTGTCCAATACATGTACACATCATAGCATTCCTCATATTTTCATGTAATTTATAGGGTTTCTACCTGGTAATGCTATACACTAAATAACAAGAACAATATTAATATTGTAATTCCGATTTTTAGTCCCTGCTGTGGTGTATTGCACTATTCTGGTACTGTATTCATGCTATATCTGTGCCCAATTAAAAAGTTTACCACACACACCAGCATAAGCACACAGGTAGCTATACTACTATCGATACATGTAAGAAAACATATACTTGTATGCATAACTAAAGCTATACACTTTAACTTAATTTACACAACAAAACAAACGCAAAAAACAAATAACCATCTCATTAGTAGATCATCCAAAATAAAATATCAAAGAGACAAGAATAAAACCATGAAGAAAGCGAAATCTAACAAAACCACATCGGAAGAGAATGGGAACAAACGATATCGTATTGTATTTTTCGGCATATTATTATTTGTATTAGTAATTTTTGTAGTTTTAACTTTCATTACACGAGATACGTTGTTTTTAAAATATTTTCATAAAGATCAATTACCATATGCTATCTTGTCAGTATCGTTTATATCATTGCCGATATTAAAATTAGTTTCATCATCTTTGAAGAAATATAGCTTGAAAAAAGTGGCGATTGGTGCAAGTGGCATTATAAGTGTTGTCTATTTTTTATTTTATAGTATTATTAGTTCTTTGCATGAAGATGATAATTCAACAACTAGTCATAATAGTAAAAATAATAACTCTCAAGAATATGCGAAATACATAGCAGGAGCATTTTATGTTTGTTCGGATATTATTGTCGGTATCATGTTACAAATATTTTGGGAATCTGTATCTAGTAGTTTTTTATTATCCGATAAAAAAATGTCGGTCAACTCTATTAATTATGGATCAACATTTGCATCTTTATTTATTGGTTTTGGATTTATTAAAAAGTTGAACGAGTGGAAAATAACAACAATTCAAAATTTGATAATATTATCTGGCTTTGCAATGTTTCTTACTATTGGTTATCTTATATCACCATCACCTGTTGGATCAAAAAAAAACAAGAATACTCCAAACAATTCCAATAATAACAATAGTAGCAATGATAGCAATGCGGAACAAAATTCCTCCAACAAAAAAAATGCATCAGCAATGAAAATAATATTAAGTAAACCATATTATATACACATGTGCGTATTTGAAGTAGCTGCAACGATAGGTCGTGTGCTTTGCGATATACAAATGTTGGCTATATTGTCCAAGTTACCGGAAGCGGAAATGAAAAACAAACTTGGATCTATCAATGGCTTTCAAAGTTTACTGATGATTCCATTACAAGCATCGACATCATACATCAATAGACAGTTTGGTGTATTATATGGTCTTGCATTTATGCCGATTTCTATGATATTATTTGGTTTTTTCACAGCTGCCACACCAAGTATATTCATGTTAGTTTCCACACGTGCTATTTACAATGCTGTTACATATACCATTTTTGGTACATCTAGAGAATTATTATGGTTACCATTATCCATTGAAGACCGTCTTAAGGCAAAACCAATTATTACTGGATCCTTTCGCTCCGTAGCACGAGCTGGCGCTGCATTTTTATCGATGTTTTTAAAATATATACAAAAATACCAATCAGAAATTGCAAAGAATAATCCAGTTTTGATGGATAGTGAAGAACAACAACACAGTAGTAATAATAGCGATGCAAAAATCATTGGAATTTGTATTGTCATACTTGCAATCGGCTTTTTAGTGGAAGTAATAAGAGCCAGAGTTGCATATGCAAAAGAATTTTATAATATGATTGGTACGTTAGATGGAACAATAAGTTCAACAACGGATAATATTAGGGCTGATGTTCATCATTTAAATATGGCCGATCCTGTTTCAAAACGTATTATTAAAGAAACGTTATTGAATGGTAAAATAAGCCAACGTATATTTATATTAGATAGTTTACCACCAAATGTTGTAGTAGATTTTAGTAGAGAATTAAGAGCATTAATATGGACAGAATTAAATCATGTTCGAGAGAAAAAAAATTTGCAATATAAAAATAGCCAAAAACGTATGAGTACTATTGCAGGTAGTAGTAGTAGTAGCGGAAGTAATTTGAATAAAAGTAAAACAGATGATGATGCTCCACATGATATTCCATTAATACGACTGCAATCACCAGCACGAGCGACCAGCACACCAAATAAAAATCGTAGAAATTCAACATCCATGTCACCTCGTATGAGTAGTACTAAGAAAAGTATTAAAAGACGCTCTAGACAGAAAATCGCTGGTTCAGTTGGCTCTAGTGATGCATTAAATACATCGTTTGATGATGGATTGCCAATGCTTTCTGTTGATACAAATTTCTCATCACCACCATCATCATCGATAAAAAAAAATAATCTAGATAATGGTGGTGGAAGAGGAAGACCCGTTTGGACTAATAGTAGTAATGGGCGAAGTAATGGTAATACTTCCGACATTCCAGATACAGCTATTCGTTTAAAAGCATTAGAAGTTGCTGGTCGTGCAGGTCTTTTAACGGTAGATGATTTACTGATGATTATATGCGATACCGCTTTGGCACGTGAAATGCGAATTGCAGCTATACATATATGCGGAGATAATGAAAAATTAAATGCGGCAAGCAGTACAGCATTAATAAGGGCACTAGAACGATTCGTGAAATATCCAAGTAATCCAAGGACATTAAGAGTATCAGCTGCTATTTGCCTTTTAAAATTGACTGATTGGATACACGAATCATCGCACATATTTTTATACAGCATGTTACACAATAGGGCAAGTGATGAAAAGAGTCAAGTTGCAGCGTTGTCTTTGATTGGAATGCATTTAAGTGAAATGATATCCGATGGGTACTTGATCTTTATTTTAAATAGTGAAAATACTCGAAACAATGTTCATCTACTTACAGCAGCATTAAAAAATTGTAATGGAAGACGCTCAAAAATATTAATACCATCTCTGGTTAAAAAATTAGCGGTCTCCGTTGTTGTGGATCTCGTTTGCGATGCATTGCTGCATTTTGATGTTAAAGACACAATTGAAGTGATTGAAAAAATTTTGAAGAAAGAGCTAGAAACTTTACAAAAACGATTAGAACAGAAAGATACGAAGAAAAAACATTTTAAAAGTGAAAATTTTTTCATTGGAATTTCACGTTATCTTGGATATATATACGAATTGAACGATGTGAAAGCAACGTTGAAAATTACGCAATTGGTTTTAAATGCATTAGAGGAATTATTGCACATGGGCGCCGTATCGAAAACGTTTGCAGAGCTATTGCACGATCATGTAAATGTAGAATTGAAGAAACATTTACAAAAAGATTTAAGTGATTTGATCAATAAAACATTAAAACATGTTGATAAAAATCTTTCTGAATTTTTTACAATGGTCTCTGGGGAAAATAATCCATTTTCAACAAAGATGTTAGATAGTAATATACTTACAAGAGATGAAGTACATTTTTTATTGCAAATTGTTGCTGTTAGTCATTTTCCAATGGGTTTAAGCGTCGATTTATTATTAGAAGCAGCTAGTTCACAGAATGAACAAGTCCGAGTAGCGACATTTGAAGTGTTGGAAAATTTATTGCAAGGCACTTTAAAAGACAAAGTTAAGGCAATCTTATTAAAATTACTAGAATCCGAAACTATTTTGGAGAACAAATTACAAGGAAAGTTACAAGAAAGCATCAATCGAATTTCATTGCGATTGTGTAATAAGGGAAATGCAAATGAGATCAATAGCCAGGACGATGACGATGAAATGCTAGCAAAAGTGCAAACGTTAGAAAATTCTGAATTGTTTGAGGGATTAAGATTACGCGAGTTGAAAGATGTCTCAAATGTTGTCACGTTCAAATTTGTCAAAAAAGGCGACATTTTGATTGAGGAGGAAGTTTTATGTATTGTAGTAAGTGGAAAATTTTCTATCAAAGAAGGGGATGATTCAATTATTGCAGAGGAGGGTCATTCAATTGGTGACCCACCACTTAGAGCTTTTTTTTCAAATTATACATCTCCAACTGCAACACCGACGAATTTAAATATAAGTCAATTTGAGAGAATGGCAGCTGCGTCAAAAGTATCAGCTGAAGCAATGGAAGATTCATTAGTTATTAAGATTACACATATATCTTTACAGCAGCTTTTGAAGGTGAATTCAAGAGTTTTAAATGGTATATTAAGAACATTGTTGATAAATATGCGCGATTGTACATTATTGCGTAACAGTAGGGTGAATGGTACAAATAAAAAAGCACAATCTGTAGCTGAAGAAGATAGTGCTTTGCATGGAATTTTAAAGCGGCATGTAATGAATGCAAAGACACAAGAGGGTTCCAATGGATTTTCTGGTAAAAATAGCTATATAAATAACAGTTCGAATTTACAGAAATGCATTAAATTGTCACGTTCGCGCATATTTGCAACCTTAGATCACAAATATATTGAAGCATTGGCATTTATTGCTGTTGAGCGTGTGTATGCCCCTGGTGATATCATCTTTCATGAAGGGGATAGTGCAGAGACATTATTTATTGCAGAAGATGCATGTATATCATTTAATGCCAATACATCTTATCATTCAAATGATAATCGAAATGCACAACGACAATTATATGGAGAAATAGCATTGTTGCCACAAGCAACTCGTTTGAATTCTTTATATGCTGCTAAAAATAGCCCAAATGGAAAAGTAACTGTTTTAGAATTTTCTGCCAGATCGTTATTGAGTTTAACAAAGCGCCATCGAAGTATTTGCCAAGCTTTATGTTTATCCGTATCGGACCGATTAGAAAATGAGCTTTATCTTTTACGTGTCGGTGATACAGCTTCTGTAACCAAGGGTTATAAAGAAAATATTGATGAAGAAGAAAGATTGATTTCTGTAATGGAAACATTGGATGAAGAAGATGATGCATTTACCAATAGTTTTAATCAAAGTGAAGACAATTTGCGAAGAAGTGTTAGTGCAGATAATTTAGGACGTGAAACTAGCGCTAGCTTAAGCGTAAGCGGGCAATGGGGGAGAATGAGAGCATCTATACATGCTGTAAATGGATTAAGGCGTAGGAAACGAAAAGGTGTACATTTGATGTGAGAGAGAGAGAGAGGAGAGAATTTTGATTACATATAAAAATTTTATACGGCGGTGAAATGTTTTTAAAATTTTTTGTAAAAAATAAAAATATTTGACAAGATGTAAAATTTCGTATATGTCCCTTCTCTGTTGTTTTTATATTCCATATTAATCGTACGACAATGACACATATATATCATATGCATATGATACGACGATATGACCTCTCTCTCTCTTCATCAGATGGTACTCGTATATTTTACATTTTTTTACATCTCCACACTATTCATGTAATGATAAAATATCAAACAATGCTTTCATATGTCGTGGGCGATATTCACCTTCCCAATTTATTAATAAAGTAGAACCTTCAGATAATTGTCCTTTCACTACATTCCTTACAATTTTCTTATAATAATCATTATTATAATTGCATAATGTTTCAAAAAGATATTTTAACCATAATAAATCAGTCGTGTCGAATCCTCTTCCAAAAATATAATCTAATGCTGCATCAAAAATTTTGTTTATCATTTCGTCAACATTATTTTCATTTTTATCATTATTTTTTGGTAGTAATAATTTAAAAATATCTTGAAAAAAATGATTAAAATCTTTAATGGAAGATTGAAGCATACCAAATTTTGCAGATGAAATACGTGGCCATTTTTTCAAATCAACGATGTCTTCTTCTTCTTGTTCTTCCATAATATTATTATTATCAATACTTTTTTTTACAAAGGAAGATAAGGTCTCATCTTGTTCATCTGAAAAAAGAAAATATTCAAAAACAGCAAGTTGTTGATAAAAACCAATATTAGGATCAATTACCGGCCTTAATATCTTAACCTTTAAATATGCTTCATCTCTCTTCATTTTATAATATCTCATTAAATAAGCAATAATAATGGTTGAAGAACGTGAAATACCTTGTTGACAATGAACTAAAACGGAGCCACCATTCATAATTATTGTATGTATAAATTCTGTCGAATCAGGGAAGTATGTACCAATATCAGCACCAGATTCATCATTTATTCGTATATTGCAATATGTAATGTTATTATTTTTTTCAAATACTCCTTTACTTTTAGTACAATTTACAATAGCTTTTATATTAAGTTTATTTAGTTCATCTAGCATTTCCAAATTATTACAAGACTCTTTGGAACCTAGATATAAATTTGGCAATATTTCATTTGCATAACCACGTAAAACCGTTTTTATTTGTTGTACATTTTTATTATTCTTCTTGGTCACTTTCGGACGATCATTATATACAATGCTTGCCATGATTTCTATATTGATCTTATATTGTTGATTGAAAATATTTACATGTATATGTCTATATATATATATATATTTGTCACTTACGACTCGTAGATGATATATCTTTTTCTTATTTTTATTAATGCTTAATTTATTAAATTTATGCATTTTAATTTATTATGCACATACAACAAAAAAATGTTTGTACTTGCTGCTTGTCTTATAGTCTTCAATCTATTTTCCTATCACACCACTTCTCTCTGGTCAAATTAAAATGTCTCTCTGAGCAGCTTTGCTGAGCAGCAGCACAGCAGAGAGGAGAGGAGTGAAAAAAAAGAAGAGCAACTTAAAAATTTGGTGTTGTTGTTTATGTTATTTGAGAGCGTCGTGTGTTCCGACTAATGTTATTTTGTTATATAATACTTAGTGAGCATTAATATTAATAGTACTAGTGAGTTTTGTGTTTTTCTGGTTTTGCTAACAAGTATTATTCTAATTATACTACCAGGTAAAAAAATTATAATAATATTAAGTAAAAAGTAGTTGGAGTTTATGTTGGTATTTATCATATATCAATTACTAATAGTATCATTATGAAGACTTTACAAAGTTTCCAAACAGTTAATAAAGGCTATATGATCTATCTCCTTCTTTGAAAAAAAAAAGTTCTTCCTAATTTACACTATATATATATATATATATATTATATTCTTTATATATATATAATATATATCAGCAAAATGCCAGTAGTGACTAATCAAGTTGTTCAAGAGAATCTACAAGATTATGGCTATTGGGCACCGACTGAAGCATATGCAAACTTGCAGAAGTATAAACTGGTTATATTTGAATGGAATGCGTTGTTTCATCATGCAACTGGAAAAGCATTACCTGGTGTAGCAGACTGCTTGTTCCTTTTAAATAATTTTTATTTAGGTAAAGGCAATCAGCGGTTGAAAATATGTATATCACGTGACTGTCCACCGGAACGCAGAAGTGAACAATTATCTGTAAGAGCAAAACCAACACCAGAAGAATGGGAGTCTTTGAACGAGGTGATGAATACTAAAGGATCAACGAACGGACCTACGTTCAAACCAAATACAGTATGTTTTGCCATTTCCAGCCACGTAAGAAAACCCAGTAACGTTGTCATAGAATATTTTAAAACAGAAATTGGCCAGTGCGACAATTTTTACGAAAACAAGAAAGTAACAACTTGGCCAAAATCAGAAACTCTATTAGTTGGCGTTACGTGGCGTGATTTTACTACTAGTTCAAGATCCAATGTTGATTTCACATGGGGTAGTCGTTTCTTTGGTGGATTATCTGGTAATTCTTATTGGTTTCCTTCATCATTATTGTTAGATTTTGAGAAAAAATGGTTTACTTGGGAAAGTGCTGGCGTCTTCAATGTGCAAAGCAAAGCACTTGTAGAGATTAAATGGGATCATATAAATTTTGATCCAAATGACAAAGACGATGATAAAAGTAACGATGATTATTATGCCATGGCATTAAATATAACATTATCTGCTAATGCCTTGAAACAAGAAATTTTAGATGAATTAGGCTTAAAAAATAAATTTGTAGGATTGTCTAATATGAATCTTTACTATAAAAAAGATGATGATTCCGAAAATTGGATCGAATGGCCAGTTGATAAAGGAATAAAGACGAGTGATGGTGATGACAACCCTGTAAAGATATTATTATGTACAAGTGCAGATTCATTCCCTAAAAGTATGAATACAGTAAAGATACATGAATTTATCATTCAAAATCAACAGAAATATGAAAAAATCTATGCAGCATCTATTCAAAAAATTAAAGGCGTTTTAGATTCCGAAAGTAGGAATTGGAATGTGCAAGATGACCTAGTTCCATGCATTAGTTATGAAAATGAGAAATTAGCTGACGATGAGGGAATTCGGTTAGGAATGATGGAAAATAATAAGCAACGCGACGGTATAAATACGTTACTAAGAAATGGTATTATTGGTTACAATTTAGATGCTAAATACGAGCGATTACCAGAAATACGTAGGATATTTGTCAATATTGGCGAAGATGAAAATGCATCGAATAATACATGGAAACTAGTTGTTGATGATACCCATCGTGGTAATATAGACATAGACACATCAAGAATTTCGTATGGATACAGTTTATTAAAAGGACAGAATATTGGTTTAGGGCGGAAACCTAAAAGGGTTCAATTTGGCAAGTCAAAGAGTGATTCATATAGATTATATATGTTAGAAATAAAAGTAAAAGGTGGTGAGAAACAAATAAAAACAGGGTTTATTGCAAAAGAACAACGAGAAATAGCCTTTCGTGCATTGTCATTTTACTTGTGCCAAAATCCATTGCTACTTATGGTAAAAGAAATTAAGCAAAATTTAGAAATAGTTAAAGATGAGCAGACAAATGGACTGCACAATATAACCTTAGACTTCATAGAAACATCTTTGAATGACAACCAAACAGAAATTGCGGACGAAAGTTTTGATCCAAATAAAATTCTTGATGACATCGATTTGTCTTATAAAGAACTAGCGGAAAAGAAGATAAAGGAAAGATTATCTGGCAGAGAGGAGCAATATGTATTTCCACTAATTACAAAAGATGTAGTTGTTAACTCGCAAAATGAGACAAAGAAAAAGGAGAAATCTAAAAAAGAAATGGATAGAAGAAGTATAAAAAAACGGAAAACTGAGGTTGAATATAGAAAAAAGAGTGAGGCAAAAAACAATGCAGAAGAAAACCTTGCAGAAGCTATTAAAATCTTGAAAGAAGGGTTTTGGGCATATAAACACAAACGGAACAAAGGTGCGAAAACCAAAAAGAAATTTTTCTTCGTAAACGAGTCTAAAGGGATAATGTTTTTCAGCGATAAAGAAGTCATTGGCGAAGAGGCTAAAGAACACCACCTGGACAAAGGTACCATTTTAGGCGAAGTTACAAAAATTGGACATGGCACAGATTTGGATCCGATGATGCATTGGACGCGACACCCACAACAATGTATGTCATTGGCTGGTTTCTTTGAAAGCAGCGCGAAGACTGTAAATTTAGAATTTGAGACAGTGGAAGAATGTTTGAAAATATACCACGCATTGCATTATTCCCTATTCTTAAATGAGAAAGATACGGTTGAAGACAATATTATATATAGTAAGAAAAATTCAATACGGGGTAAAATCAAGAAACTTATATTAGGAGGAACAACTCCATTAAAAAATAAGTTTGTCATCTTTGTCCATGGTGCAATTTGCATATATAATCCAGGAAAAGGCGAAACTGGGCAAGGTTCTCCACAGCATATTTTCCAAGTGGAACATGATACAAGGGTGAAAACGAAAGAGCAAGATAATAATTTACTTGACAATGAACTTAAAATTGAGTTCAAATTTGGGGATTTACTGGTTGATAAGCTGTTTTTAAAAGAAGAATCAGTCATTTTTCAGTGCACTGACAAAAGCAATAGGGATCAATGGGTTGAAAAAATAAAGTCAGTAGCAGCAAACTTAAAAGTTGAAAAAGAAGCAAATCAGACATTAATACAACATGGAAAAAATAGATTCTACGATAAATTGAAGAATATGGATCCTATTATTAGAAAAATGGCCAATAAACAAGGTACAAAACTTGGAAAAATTTTCAACAGAGGTTGAAAAAAATAATGATGAAAGCGCGAAAATAAATCATATGAAGTTCGTATGATACGTGTTACATATGATACGGCTTCGTAAAAGATATTAACCATGAGAAGATATGCATATACTCGTAAAAAATATATTTTTTTTACACTAAACATTACACTCCAGTTTTTTATAAAACTCTCTTATTACGTGCTTTTGGAACTAAGGTAATATACCCATGGAGGTAGTTCTTTGAGCTCTGGACATGACACATACAATTTTCCACTAACAGCTTCGTCTTTGTTTTCTTCACTAGGACCCTCAAATTTAACTGTCAACGTAATTGGTTTATTTGCATCCAATTTTTGTGATGCTACATTAACACTAAACAATGGATTATCGACAACAAACGAAAATTCACGAGCATCGTTGAAAACGTTTTTGAATTCAATGGATGTGGTTTCACCTGGAGCGATCATAAATGGACCTTGTGGACGTGGTGCAACACCATTTCCATAAAGCGAGCATACGAATTCGCCACCAACATCGGATACAATACGTAATGTGTCACGAACTTCTCCAAGCGCGATCGGTTCGAAAGATATTGATACTTCAACATCCGTTCCTTCCCAATCTTCGGCAGCTGGTGCCATAATTTTCTCTTCCATTTCAAATGCATCTGGATTACCACAAATACATTTGTATTCCGTTGGCTCTTGTACCATATTTTTGAAGCGGAATGTTTGTACATGGGATGAACCGAGTGATGCCTTAAATTGCAAAGCGCGCTCACTTGCAGCTGCTTCGCTAGTCAATATCAATGTATAGTGATAATCGCCCAACTCAACCGATTGTATGGTTAATCTAACCTCTTTAGGTTCAGAAATAGCAACAAGTGGACGGAACTCAACTTCGAAATTGCACTCTGGATTTCCAGTCATTTCACCCAAACGACGTACACGTACACATGGATCCTCGCATGTCCACCATGTACCTTCCTCAAATGTCACTTCCTTATCCATCGACAATGGATTTTCAATAGACAAGACATGCTGCATGGTTTGCCGTACAGGTGCATTCATCTTCACTTTACCCATGATAATTGGCGCAGTGACATTTGCTTTGATGTTGTAAAATACATACTCGCCACTCTCCGGATTAGTAAATGTAACTTTGGTCTCAAAAGATTCTCCTTCTTTCAGTCCAAAGAAACTTAGTTTATAAGTTCTTAAACCATTCGCAGGAACATCCAACGTTTGTGCACCTCTGAATCTATCATTATCATCATCCCATTCTACACGGAATCGCTGTGCTTTCTTTAACCAATTCTTGACTGGGAATTCGAATATCATTTTCTCCTTCGCTGCAGCAGTTTTCTCGAAATTATCTTGCTCTGCCGGCTCATCCGCTGTACCAAGTAAATTGTACAGCAATGCCGTGCCATCTGGTAAAGGAAAGAATACTGAACCTTCATGGCGTACAGTGAACGGTTCACTTGTCACTTCCTCACCCTCCTCGTTTGTCTCCGTTTTCGTTTGAGGTAGCGTCATCGTCAGTGGTTTATATGCTATTTCATAATCACCACTTGACTTGGCTTCAATACGAAGATGTGTATCGCCACTCCAATAATTATTTGTAATTGCCGGTTTAATAACCCATGTTGAATTAGTTGGATTATTAATTGTGATGCTTTGTTTCTCAACTTCACGTACACGCGCATTGAATTCCATTTCTTTAATATTGTCAGATGGCTGTCTTTCACATGCACCAGATAAAGTTAAAAACAATGGTGGGGCACCGTCAACCATACACATAAGTCGATCTCGTCTAAAGTCATCGAATACACGTGTAGGATGGAACATAACTTCAAAAACCACTCCAGAATGTGGCGCAAGGAATCCTTCCGCTGGCGAAATGGAAAAGTCTGGCCCGAAGGAGCTATTGTCCCATTTGAATTTCGTACCAAGATCTCCTGAATTTTCCATCTGCAATTTCTTTGATATACGGCACCCTTCGCAAATACTACCAAATGGCACAGCATCCGATTCCAATGTAACTTCAATTCCTTGACATGATCCAGTAATGGTAAGAAGTTTACGTTTACTCCCAACTACAGACAAGTTCAAATCTTCTTTAAATGGAGATAAACGTTTCAATGGGTTAAATCTTATTTCTATGTTTGTTTTAGATCTGGCCCCTATTAATACTTCTCCACGAGGGAAGAACGTAACAGCCCTTTCTTCCAAGCGCCCATGCCCAGCTTCAACAACATCTTCCAACGTAAATAACGCTGCCCGTTTTGACTTATTCACCAACAATACCTTTCTAGTAGCTTCTTGTCCAACACGTAAGGATCCTAGTGCAACTAATGACTGCGTTGGGTTTGCAAGTTCTACTTTCAATAAGCAACCTTCTCCTTTAATTATCACATTAACTGTGTATAGACCATTCAATTCAAATTTAATAATCTCATTGTATTGCTTCACCTCTCTTGCTGTAAAGATAATTGGAATATCAATAGATTCGTTTGGACGAAGCATGGTCGGCTGGGTTTTAACTTCCAGATGTGGCGTTTTCTCGAATAAGCAATCAAACGCAACGTCATTTTCAAACTCGTTATTGGTTAAACGTAACATAGTCGTTTCTGCCATTGGCGCACCACCACGCTCAGGAACAAAGCATGGGCCGAAGTTGTGTTCAATAAAGGAGAAATCAAGCATTGGTTTTGCACCACGACCGTTGATACTTAAATTGTATTTATGAGTTCCAGCGACATCACAGGAACATTTAATACCACCCAATGGTTGTTCATTGATTGGATGGTATGAAATCTTAACTTCAAGACGATCCCCAATACGCACCATGCCTTGCAACGGTTCAATTTTGACTTGAGGATTCTTTGGTTTTTTCCATCGGAAATCTAAATTGAATTTGCCAGAGTTATGTATGACAACACGTTTGTAAACAGTATCATTAATATGTACTTGTCCAAAGTCAATGTAGTTCACACCAGTTGGAGCTAATTCCACACCTTGTGGTAGTCCATTATCATCACCTTCACTACTATCGTCAAACAATGTCAAGGTATCGTGTACTCCAGCACCCTCTCCTTTCAAATTTAATGACAATTTTGTTGGTTTACGACGCACTAAGCAGCTAACACTTAAATTTTCAGGTTTTTCATCGGCTGGATCGAACACAATTTTCAATGGCAATTTCGAATTTGCCGGAACTACACCACTCATTGGTTCAATTGACATAACCGTTTTGCCACCTCTTGGTCTAAGAACATTGCGATCGAAATTAAATGCAAATGGTAAATCTTCCCTGTTAATAAAGTTCACAATTTCTGTACCTGGATTTCCAAGTAAAATACTACCGAAGTTAACAAATGTACGGTCTAATGTTACTCGTGGATCTACAACTGTACCTGCAATCAAAAATAATTGATCCACGCCCTGTTTTGGGATCATGAATCTGAAAAATGACTCTTGGAAACCACTAATATCATTTTTACTAGGTGTGTATTCAAAAATCTGCTCATGTCGTCTACCTGGAAGCACTGTACCGCTCTTAATTGCATTATTAAATGCAGGATGTGGATTTCCAATAGCTTCCCACATGAAGTCGTATCCCATATTTGTTGGATTAATAACTTTGAAACGAAGTGTATTTTTAATATTTGTACCCAACGATTCAAAGAAAATAACTTTAATGGAAGGATCTAATGGACCAATATTGCCGCTTGGACCTGGCATGTCAGCAGGGCGTCTTTCTAAATAATCCGAGCCAGGTAATTCAAAGTGACAAACCGGACGCTGTGCTGCACCACGAATATCAAGCATTAAATCGTTAGTACCGAATGGCAAATTTTCAATACTTGCCCTTGCTTCATAATTAAATACGCCGCCCATCGTAACAGGCACTTCCATAGGTGCAAATCTTACAACAAATGTTTCACTTGCACCAGCTTGTATGTTGCCACGTTGCGGTGTAAATTTAAATGGACAATCAATAGATGCAGGACCTTTATCCAGATCAGCTTTGCCTAGCTGCAACGTGCTTCCTTTGATATTTTTATTTTTTAATGCCCAATCATAAGATATTGTGTTGCCACCCGTATTATTAACCGTGAATTTATAACCTCTTGTTTGGAACATCATTGTTGGACGGAAAACAATTTGATTAGTCGCACATTCGTACCTTACGACATCTGCACAACCTGTTACATTAAGTACAATTTCTTTTGCATCACCTAATACTTCATGCTCTGGCTCTGGTGCAATTTCTTCAGATTTTTCGCCTTCATCGTTGTAGACAACAGATCTTTGCGAATTATCCCATACTGGCACAGTTTCCATAGGTGCTTTTTCCATAGCTGCTTCGTATGCTGCCTTTTCTTCCCCAGACATTGCAGCAATGGCTTCTTCATCTTTTTCACCAACTTTTTTACCTTTATGCTCAATTTTAGTGACTTGTATTTGTATTGGTACCTTGGAATGTTTAATTGCTTCAAATGGCGTTTCCTCTGCTTCTTCTCCACCTTCTTCACCCATATCAGCACTAAGTGCACGTACTGCAGCTGGAAGAAATTCGGCAATAATCTCCGCTCGTTGGCCTGGATAAATATGACCAACAGATGGTACGAATTTGAAATCATCGTGTTCTGGAAATTCATAGCGCTGAACTTCAGCTTGGTCATTTTGTAAGGAGAAACTAACTTGTTTACCGTTTGCATTTGGAAGCACATCTAATTGACCAAAGTCAATTTCATCTGAGCTACCACCTGGAAGACCTTCTATGGATAAATCTTCCAAATACCCGACGCCACGCAAACGGATACGAGTAGATTCATATTCATTTTGCATTACAGTCATTTTGATCATGCCTTCAAATGGTTCTTCCTGTGCATTTGGTGGACTGAAGATTACCGTGTGTGTTTCAGTTGCACGAGGTGGAAGTGTGATTGAATGTCCTCTTGATGGGAAAGAAAATGCTTTATTCAATTCCATATCAAAATACAAAGTTGCTGGGACGGTACCTGCATTTCTCAAAACTATGGTTTGGGATTTCGATTTTCCAGCTCTAGCTCTTGAATAATCAATCAACAACGCTCCATCTGCATCAACTGATGTTGGATTTTCAACAGTGACGCATGGTAAAGTACCTTCCCCAGTTAAATCAAAACGTAGCTGTTTTGTTTGCGGCTCTGTACCATCTTCAACATTTGCTTCAA
>JACLAC010013914.1_pt1 | contig 31339 bp, 15 predicted proteins | sample 8027881 | NCBI WGS metagenome assembly JACLAC01 (sample SAMN15725517, study PRJNA655200) | protist metagenome | isolation source: fluorescence activated cell sorting (FACS) single amplified genomes of... | place: Spain: Blaines Bay Microbial Observatory, Mediterranean Sea | collected 2016-01-19 | reverse complement strand
ATGTTTCTACACCAAAATTTCTTTCCAAAATTTCTCTTGCTATTGCTCCAACTGACTCTGTATCAATTTTTTCATTACCTACTATACCAAACGTTTGAATATTTGTATTTCCAGCAATAGCTTTTGAAAGTGCTTTCCATCCAGTTTTTGTCATTTTTGGTGTTTCCCCAGACATATATACGGAAACAATATTGTTATGCGTGGCAATTGATTTGCTTAATTTTGCAATCATATTATCATCGAAGGCAGGAAATGTTAAATCTAATGAAGTGCATGATTTAAATGCATCTGAAGGTTTCCATGATCCAACATTCATAATTGGTCCAACTTCTTCGATATGGCATATTTTCTCTTCCATCATTTCCTTATTTGCAGCAGAACCTGCTGTTGTTGTTGCAGCAGTCGCAGTCATTGTTCGTGGTGGTATTTGTGCTTCAATCTCAGTACTACTACTACTACTACTACTACTACTACTACTGGCAGTTGTTTTTGTTGGATTAACACCTTCAACTTCTTCTTTGTCTTGTTTTTCATTGTCAATCGATTTCATCTGATCATTCTTTTTTTCTACAACAACTTCGCCGTCTGTTGAAACTTCTGCAGTTGTTGTAACAAGATGGTCTTCTACTTCTTTTTTTGGTGCATTGTTCTCTTCCGCAACAAGTTCTGTTATCTCTGTTGATGATAATACATTTTCAGTATCTAAAGGTGCATTTTCATTTGTTTTCTTATCTGAATTTTCTTCTTCTGACGAAAACATGGATCCCCAAGCATTCACGTTAATTGTATTAATAAATATGAATATAAATAATAATACAATTTTCCGTTGAAAATTATATAATTTCATGTTTTTAATATATTTCGTCAATTATTTTTTCTTCTTTGTATGTATATTTGTTGAATATCTCTTTTTTAAAATGATAAATGTTATGTATACATACATAAATATATTTGTAATAGATGTCATACATCTAGAGTATTTATACAGTATGTGTATATATTTTAAATCATACTGGTGTGTAAAAGAATGTATCCATGGCCATCAGAAATGTGTGTCTTTTGCCTTTTATTTGAATTTATTAGGGCTTGGATTTTTGAGTGTTTCATCAGGCTTCAGTTCAGGCTTCATAACTGTACAGTACAGGCCCAGCCTGGGCCAGCCAGCAGGCATCTGTACTTATCCTGTCCTGTTCTGTGCTATATGAATAGTGTAACAATCATAAGGTAAGTGGTTATTATTAATTATTGGAAAACAGGGATTTTTGGCAACTTTTGTGTATTTATGGTGTCTAGACAGAGAAGAAAACAAGCTGGCAAAAGCACTGTACCTGGTAGTATACCTGGTATTGGTATTAATTATTATTATTAATATACCCTACAAGTTGTATGTTGTATATTGTATGTTAATAATAGATAATAGACGACTATTATATATATTTAATCGATATACATGGTATATAATATTATACATGCAACCAGGAAAAGAATTATCCATCTATTCCATACAATTCAGCAACTGTACAAATATGGGGAAATTTAACAACGCAAATAATAAACGATTAGCCGACTCCCAGTCAGCCCACAGTAGAAAAAAGAATGTAATAGGAAATAATAATAAAAAATTAATTGGGTTGTCACGGGGGCAAAGAAAAAGATTAGCGAAAAAAAACAATTTAATTGCAAAGAAAACTTTTGTTAAAGTATTAACTACACTTGATAAGAAAGATAAGAAAAGCAAAAAATTCGGTAAATTACAAGTGGATGATGTTTCTAAAATGTTTGAGGAAGTTGCAAAGCAAATTGCAAATAAGGATAAAGGTCATAGTATGAAAAATAATAATAATAGTAATAGAAAAAACAATTCCATGGAAATTGACAATAATGGTAAGCAAACTACTACAGGCGGTAATAATATTAGGAAAAATACAACAACAACTATTAATATATTTGGTAGTAATACGAAAAACATTGTATCAAAAAAGAATAAAAAGTCTAGAAAGATAATTCGGGAAGAGTTGAGTTTGTTCAATGCTGTAAATAAACATCCAGGCTTTCAGTCTATGGGCGGTTTAAATGCTATCCAACAACATTTGAAAAATATTGTTCAACAACATGGAAAACAATAATGTAGATATCAAATATTTATCATATATATGCATTTATATGATATATATATATTAAAATAATATACGCGCGTATATATTTATCATAGATACTACGCAGTATGATTGGTATATATATAAATATATCAAATATCTATGATATTATTTTGGAGTATCAGATATGATCTATAACGTAGAAAGTGGAAAATTATCATTTTAATTACGAGTCGTAAAAAATAAATTAATGCGCGTTGTCGTAAAAATATTAAATTTAAAATTCTCAAACACCCTGTATTCTCTTGAGAGTAGGAATTGACATGGGGGTATAATGATAGAAAAATTGAAATATGATATACGCGTACGTACTTTATTATATGTTTTATAATATATTATATTCATCATATACCATAATGGTTAAAATCTAAAAGTATGTTATAATATTCGTAATACGTAATTTTTACTCGTACTTCCCGTGTGGTAAATACTAGATGTGCTCAATACTCTTGTTATACCTTTTCGTATAAATAAATATCAAAACAATTTTCAATCCTTTTTTGCTTCTTGAATCATTCCATCATCTGCATTTATAATTTTCGACGTAATCAAAGATATAAATAATATAACATGGGCTAAATGCAATATTGCACTTGAAATTGGTGTGGCTGGAAAATTATAACCCCATGTCCATTCCAAGCCTACAAAAACAAATATCCGTAATAAATATGGCAACTTTTCATTTCTCCACAATAAAAACGGAATTGTATGGAAATACCAACAATAAAATTGATAATGCAATGAACGACAAAACATTATACCAATAAAATTACATGTCATCATCGTTATAACAATATGCTCTGATGAAATATGATTATTCTCAAATTTCAACGCTGAACTTTTCTTTATTAATAATTGATATATTCCACCTTCTTGCTTTGTCCAACGTGAATTCCCAAAATACAACATAAATATTGCAGTCAATAAAAGTAAAGATAATGCTAATTGTTTTGATACGAAAAATTCTTCAGTTAAAAACTTCCAATTCACAGTCCATTTAAATTTAAATACACGTCCTAATTCAAAAGAACCATTGATATATCCCCAAAAATCTGTCATCATAAATGGTAGGCCTAATAAAACTTGAATAATAGCACAGAGAAGTATATTGCAAATTGTCCCAAGAAATCCTGTACTTTTTAATAATAACAAAAACAATGCAGGGGCAAATAATATAATATTCATTTTAACACTAAATGCAAGGCTAAATAATATACAACCAATTGTCCAACGTTTTTTCGTAAATAATAATATAGCACCATATAAAAATACCATAGCTATTCCATCATTAAATAGACGCAAAACAAATATAGAATGTATCCTTTTTGACAGGCATAATAAAATGCATACCCATGGTGGCATGTTTTTTGGTCGTGCTGCACCATAAACTGCAAGAACAAGTGCTTGTTGTAATAAATATATATATTTAAATATCCATTGACCAGTCATAATAGCCATTTGCGCTTTTTCAGGACTTATTTCTTCTGTCACTGGATTCCAGTCAACAACACGCCGTAAGCCTTCATAGATATAAACAAAGCCAGCGGGATAGACCAGCGGCCCAGTATCACCGCCTAAATTTGTATAATTCCAATCATTATGTACAAATGGTCCTTCAACTTCTTGCATATATGCCCTCCAATCAATTTCTGTATATGGTATTTTATGTATAATTAAAGTACATAAAATGTATTCACCAAATATTAATAATATTGCTAATATTGAAAAATATTCCCATTTAAACAATAGATTTTGCACAAAATTAATAGTCGTATTCATCATACGTTTTCTATAAAACCACTAATGTTCTTTTTCTTCTTCTTGTTGTTGTCTATTGCTATCTTTCGTATTATATATATATATATATATATTTATGTATATCACTACCAGGACTACTATCCTTTCTATTATCTTTTTGTTTTTTTGAACTACTTGTTTTAATTTTATAATAGTCGATTTTCAATAAGAGTATAGTACGTGCGTACCTGTATAATATAATAATAATTTAGAGAGGATCCTCTCTCATCCTCTCTAATATTAGAAATATAATAATATAATCCATAACGCCAACATCTGCACACACTCTCCTGGGATCTCCTCTCCATTATGAATATTGTTATTTTTTCCATAAATTCCACAATATTTTAAATAGAATCTTACATTATTAGGCATGCCGGACACATTTACTATCATTATACTAATGCATAAAACATATATATATACGTATATATATAAATGATGTAAATCTCTAAGATATAAAATATATACATAAAAAGAAATTAATAATATCTAACTACTAGAAGATATTATTGTTGTATATGCTTCATTATAACTATTGATAGTCATCAATCACACCAACAACTGTTTTTTATATTATTATATAGATAGAGTTTAGTGATTTTATCATTTTACACCAATTATTTATATATTATATATCACATATTTCAATTGAGATTACATATAATCATGACATCGCTTACCACAAGAAAGCGTAGTACAAATAGGAAATTAAATGAACGCCAAGCATCAGCAGTAGCAAAGGAACAACTTCTTCCAGAGTTGTCGTTGCCACCTGCAAAGATGATAATATATCAAGGCATGATGCATAAAAAAGGAGGATTAATTAAAACAATTAAAAACAGAATGTTCGTATTAACAAGAAGCTGGTTAGGATACTACGACATGAGTTCTGGTACAAAACTTAAAGGAAGTATACCATTAACAGACATAACAAAATTATCAGTGCATGCATCAAAGGTAACTATCTTTTATTTACAAACCAAGAAGCGTAAATTTGAGTTCATATGTAGTGATCAAGTGCATAAGCATAAATGGATGAACATGATTAATGGATGTAGATGGAATTTATACAATAACAGGAACGAAGCGGAAATGAATTACAATTCGGTTTCTACACGCACATTGGTTTCTAACATAAGTATGTTGGAATACGGAAAAATCTACCAAGTCCTTCAAGCCGTGGATTCAATATTAAAAATTGTTGAACAATCACGAAATACCACACATCCAACGTTATGCAGAGTGATCTGTCGTACCATTGAAAGAAGAACGTTTACGGAAAAAGGAAAATATGAACAACCAGAAGTAAAAAAAAAAATTGTGCAACTACTTGAAATTGTTAGTAAGCGAGATTCCATGAACGATAACTCTGCTATTATCATTGATGAGGAAGACAGCAGAACTGCTAGCAACCAAAACAAAACACGTGCCAAGAGTGATGTAGGATCTTTGATGCAATCAGCATCATATAATTTAAAAGAAACTAGGAAAGTAGGAAATGAGCTTAAAAATACAGAATACAAATTTAATGAATTGTATCGATTGACAAAAGAACTTGGTGAAGGTGCATATTCAGTTGTATACCAAGCAAAAAATCGCAAAACAAAGGAACTAGTAGCAGTAAAAGTTATCAATAAAAGTCGGTTACCAAAAGAAGAATACTTAAATTTAACAAACGAAGTTGCTATTATGCAAAAATTGGATCATCCAAATATTGTAAAGTTTATTGATTATTTTGACGAGAAAGAATCGTGTTTTATTGTCACCGAATTATGTTCTGGTGGGGAATTGTTAGATCATATATTGAAACATAAATACAGTGAAGGAAATGCAGCGACTGTGATTCGGATTATCTGCAAAGCTTTGCAGTATTGCCATACAAACGGCATTGTTCATCGTGATTTAAAACCTGAAAATGTATTGTTAAAAGATAACAATTCACGCACGGAAAATATTAAATTAGCTGATTTTGGATTTGCAAAATTTACAAGCTTTGTAGGCCTTTCCACTGCATGTGGATCCCCACACTATGTAGCACCTGAAATATTAAATGGCGAGCGGTATGGACCGTCAGTAGACATGTGGTCTTTAGGTGTCATTATGTTCATAATGTTATCTGGAGAACCACCTTTTTTTTGCGAGAACGAAACCAAGATGTTCAATAAAATACGCCAATGCGATTATAAATTTCATCCAGAAAAATGGGGAACTGTGAGTGATAATGCAAAGGATCTTATCAGTAAATTGTTAATTGTTGATTTTCAAAGCCGTTTATCTCCATTAGAAGTTCTAGAACATCCATGGATCAACAATATGGAGGAAATTGGCAGTAACCTTTTACTAGATGCAGCAGAAAATATGAAGAAATGGAATGCAAGAAAAAGACTAGTAGGAGGTATAATGAAAGTTAGAGCAGCTATTCGATTTAAGAAAGCATTATCTGGTAATAATAATCAGAAAAAATTGGCCAAAGATATATAAAAAAAGGTGTGTTTAGTGTACGATTCGTAATATGAACGTATTTTTTATTTTAAAAAAAATAATATAATAAAAAGAAATGCGCTATGATACATGTGATATATATAATCATAATATGCACACACTTATTATATTTCAATATTAAAATTTTTAAAAATAAATTTAATTAAACCGCAGACGTCCATTAGAGCTTTCCATTTTTCCTAAAATGTTGAAATAATTGCCTATCTTTTCTTGCCAATGCACCTGACATAGCAGCCCATCCATCTTGTCTTCCTCTTGCTTGTTGATGGAGAATACTCTCCCATCTTGGTAACGGTATCGATGGCTTTGGTTCGTCACCTGAAATTGTAACTCGTTGTATAATTCGTTCAGTATCAAAATCACCCAAGACACAATGTTGTGTTGTTGAATTATCCCAGAATGCAATCGTATTTTGTTTCCAACGATAACGTACTGTAAATTGTGGTTTGTGAACCCATTTCTGTAAAAAGGTAAGCAAACTTAATGATTCTTCAGCTTCTAACTCGACAATACGACGTGTAAAATGTTCGTTAACATACAATGCCTTTTTACCAGTTTTAGGATGAACACGGACAACAGGATGTATTGCCATTTGATCAGGTTTATTGTGTGGATGCGCATCATGCAAAGCAGTTAAGCCGTCACACATATTTTTCATTGGATCTGACAAGGCATCGTATGCTGTGCATAAGTTAGCAAACATGGTGTCTCCACCATACTCTGGGCACTTCACCATTTTTAATATAGACATTTTCGCAGGAAATTCTTGGAAAGTCAGGTCTGTGTGCCATTCATTAGCGATACCACCCCGACTAGCATGTAGTTCAAATATTTCAGGATGCTTCTGTGCATTTGTAAGATTTGGATGCCCTTCCAAATTGCCAAATAATCTTCCTAAGGCTATATGCTCCTCAGGATTTAATCTTTGTTCTGGAAAGAAAATTACACTATGTTCAGTTAATAATTTTTTTAAAATCTCAGCATCTTTTTGTGTCTGGACAGTTTTTAAATCAAAATCCGTTATTTCCGCACCAAGTGCACCAGCTAATCTTGTTATTTTCATGTTTTATGATAATGGTGTCTCGTCTTCTACGTCTTGCTTCTCTCCCTTTAATATGAAGCAAGGAGCGAACCGACGTAAAACAATATGCTGAGAGTATGCGTAATGTAAATTATTGTAAATACAAAAATATATATTATCATCAATCAGGAATCTCAGGTAAGACGAAAATCTTCTCATCGAGAAGACGACCTTAACCTGGTATGTTACAGACTGTATGTATAATACCTCGTAGTTATACAATTTAAAAATGCCTATTTTACATCACACCAAAATCACAAATCACAAAGAACTATAAGTACACTAGAACACTAGAACAAAGACAACAGACTTTCTTTTTTAGTCTATAGTAGCACTCTATTAATTAATATAATATGATACCTGCTGAAAGAAGAAAAAAATACTGTTGACCTGCTTGAGCACTTGACGTTAATATTTTTTATTATTTATTATTATTTACAATAGCACAATAATAAATATACTCGTCTTTATACAATAATATTTGATACAAAAACACAATACGTTTAAATTGTATGCCCGATTGTCCGATTGTCCACCCTTTAAAACATGTCCTCTAACGCAGTTAATGAAGATGAAGAGTCAAATGATATACCTCCATCTTTTTTTTTATTAACCCCCTTTCGTTTTCGTTTGCCACGAACAAAACCATTAATTTTTGGTAAAATATTAGAAGAAATATCTGACTATGGCATGACAGAGAGTTATTATAGAACGTTAGATTATGCAACAAAATTACGAAAAGAGGTTGTTAAATGTATTGAACATTATGCTACGGTAGAAGCAGTTCCACCAGCGAAAGATAATTTACGAGAATTGGATGAAATTGCATGTAGACTGTATGCAGGCGCTGCGCATATACTTGAAGCTATAGAAGATTATTTGCCTACATTGTTCTTATTGTTACGCCTTGAAAAAGATAATCATATACAATTTCGTAAAGGAGAATGGGTTCAGTGGGCAACTGCTTTCCCATTAGGGGAAGAAGAGATGGAAACAACTAGATTTTCACGTGGACATAGTATCAATTATGAGCTATGTCATGTAATATTTTTACAAGGCATTTGTGAATATACTCGTGCTGCTAGAGGTTTATATAAGTTGCGCTCATCAAAAAGCTCAACGACTGCTGCAAAAACATGGCAATTTTTACGTTTGTCTGCTGGAACATTATTTCATGTATGTATTAATAGCGCACACGATCACAATGATTATGAAGGAAAAGAACAATTAAACCCAGAAGTTACGGCTGGTGTCTTAAATTTATTAGCTGCATTAATTATAGCTCAAACACAACATGTTGTATATGTACGTGCAGTTTCATCTGGTGCAACTTTGTTTGCATTGGAACGAGTATGCTATGATTTAATAAAGGCATATGGACGTGTAGGAAATGCATTGGGAACATTGATCATAGGTGATAATGAGGAATTAAAAGCATTAATGATAGCAAATGACTGGTACCTTGCTTTAGTGAAATTAATTTATTTAAAAAATGGAGTATTACTTCGCGCAAGCAAAAGGCAGTTTTTACAAGCAGAAGTATGGGCACAAGTAGGATTAGGAATCTGTCGTTCACGAGGGCATACAATGGTTCATGTTACAGAATCCTCTAAAAAAACATTTAGCAATTTTATGAAATCCGAACGCTATGCATTTCAAAAATTTGTCGATGAATACAAGCAAATCAACGAAGAGTTAAAGGTACCTCGTGGACCAGCAGCTCACATGCGAACACGAATTATGACAGATTTAAACGCAGATGAACAAAAAGTCTCAATAGCATCCTTAAGTTCATCTGTCAGTTCCATGGTACCATATCAAGAACATATAATAGAGGAACATGAATTGAATGATTACGTAGATTTTTTTTCTGGCCCACGAGCATCTAGAAGAATTGCATATGATGAAAAATTAGCAAAAAAAGAGGAAGAGGGAGGATTTAGCGATGAGGATGATGAAATGATCACAAAAGATGGTATGAAAATAAGTGGTAAATTGGGCGAAGATTCAAAAAACATGACGTCAAGCTCAAAATATCATAAATGGAGTTCCAGCCAAGCTGGTAAAACTGGTATGCTGTTTGAACGAATACGGACATCAGAGGAATATGGATATGAATATCATTCACCAACAAAAAAAGAATTGAAAGAATCAGTTGAAGCAAGAAAAAAATCAATAGTGGATAAAAAAATACGTATAGCAGCTCTACTCGATGATAATGTTGACCGTGAACATGTTGGATTAGAAAAACAATATGATGAATGCGGACTTTGTTGTCAACAATTTGCCTCATTGGAGGGTAGTGTTACATTTAAAGCTATTCAAACCTTGCGTCACAAATGGGGTATGAAAGTGGATAAACGAAAACGTGCGAATACGGCGACTATTTTATACACTCAAACACCTGTATGTGCTTTTTGCCTTCAATTTTTTTACCCTAAAAAAACTGAATTAGAGTTAAGAAGGGAAAAAAATACGAAACGAAGCAAAGGAGAGGAAGGTAAAGAAGGCAGTAAATATGATAATTATGAAAATGATGATAAAAAAGTAAGTGGGAAGAAAAAACAACAGGATGAATATTCAAAGTATATCGTGTCTGGAAGTTTTAAAAAGCCAAAGGAAGATTTTTCATTATCATTGACAGGGCCAGATAATGCAATGTATAACGTTAAATTAAAATCACCGCCAAGTAGTATCAATCAGTTAGTACGCTCTAGAAAAAGCTTGCAAAGAAAGTATGACACCATGTCAATCCCTGATAATGCATCGTTTATTAATCTAAAGGCACCTAGAAAGTATTTTTCAAACAAAGATTTACCACATTATCATTCTCCTTCATTTCCAATGAAATCATTGGAACGCTCCGGAATTATACCTGGTTCTGTGATCGCGACACACGGATGGGATTTAGATGGAGATGTAGATAATTTATTTTATGAAACTGCTATTAATTATGATGAAGATGACATTTTTGAAGCGAGGAAGAAAGTCTTGGAAATTTACTTTAAAGAAAATGGAGAAGTAAAAACTTTACATGAATATTTTTCCTATTTGCTGTCTGCTAGAGAAAAAATTGAAGGTAAAGGTATGCTGCATCCAGATTCTATATCGTTGCCATTCCTTGTTCATGAATACGAGCGCAAAGATTATCATTTATTAGCTGCAGCGAAGAAAAGCCGGCATTTAATCAGCATCGCAGAATCAGGTGGCTTAGCATTACTACGTAACCTAGTTACTCGAGATAAAGTGAATCATATAGACTGGACACAGTTTTTAACCATATTGAAAACAGTTGTAACACCATGTTCAATTTGTGCAAGCCATAATAATAATTGTCAAACCTTTAAATTTCGTCCAAATCCACATGGCCCAGATTATTGTGCGTGTGGACATAGTTTGAAAAAGCATGTAAACCCTACATTATCTGTAACACCAAATACAATCGCAAGAGAGGACGATACAAGCTCACCATATCATAAAAAACAACCGTCTACTTGGATATCTCCAGCTAGGAAGCAGAAAATTAGAAAACATAAATTTTCAAACGATGAAATCAACGCACAAATCTTAGAGGAAACGTTAACACATGGAAGAACTACAAAAGATATGAAAGCACATCATAAACGTATAGTATCAGCGGAAGCTAATTACAATAGATTATTGCCCGTTATAAAAAAAGCAACTATGTTGCATGAACGCGGAAAAACAAATATCCCAGCAGATGGTAACCAGAGAAGGAGAATGTTATCGAATTCTATTAAAACTCACATAGATGAAAAAGAACAACGTGAAAATCCACGAAATAATAGAAGACCAAGTACCGCAGGAGGTGCTTTAGAAAGGAAAAAGTCAGAATTAAAAAGTCTTCAAACAACGACAAAAATTCAAAAGATCAAAATTATGTGTGGACTATGCAGGCAGTATTTCACTTTAGATAATTTGCAGTGTTTAGCAACCAGAGGCCGCCTGTTAGAAATACGCGAGGAATTCAAATATAGAGGCGAGAGGAGGAAACGCGCCGAGTTTCTTGAGGGCAAGCATGTACAAATTGATGAAACGAGCCATCCTATAGATGGGGGAACAATATTATCAGAAAAATACGGGCGCGTTACAAAAACGAATATTCAATTGGAACAAGTGTATGTCGTTCATTTAGATGGCGCAAGGGCATGGTATCGAGTGAAAGATACTTGGGATTGGAGTGTTGAAGACGAAAATAGCTTTAAAATGACAAAAACTGGTAGACAAAGTCGCAAATCTCGAAGTGGCCAAAGTAGAAAAAAAGGCGGTGTTTATGATATGAAACCATCTACGGCTGGGCGTATTGCATTTCTTAAAAACCGCTCAAAACAATTAAAAAAATACGACAAGGTTCGCATATGCGTTTTCTGCGCACAACTTTACGATCATGCATGCGAGACACTTGCAGCGGAAGAAAAAGATGAGGCGGACTTACTGCAAGGCGAAAAAGAGAAAAAAAGAAAAGCAATGGGCCGTGATGGAATGGATCAGTTAGCAATTTTTAAAGCAGAAATGAAAGCGAAGAAAAAGAGACTGGAAGAAGAACAATTAGAAGAAGAACGCTTGAAACAAGAGAAAATTGATGCTCAAAAATTTCAGAGACAAGTTGAAAAGGACAGACGCCATGCAATCAAACAACAATATAAAACGGATGCCGGGACTGAGCGCCAATTATCTGAAGAAGATCGCAAGCATGCTCAAATTAAACGTTGGGAGGAGGAAAATAATTTGAAATATTTCGAACTTCCAATGGAAAAACGTAGACGTATAAAAGAACAATTAGAAGAAGAGGAAGTATTTAGAATTTCAAAAGAAGCAGAGGATTTAAACATTTTATTGGATAAAATCGGTTTAAATTTAACAACCATACCTTTCAGTCTTGCCCAATTAAGAGCAATGAGTTTGAAAAGAAGGTTGCGAACGATTGCTGCGATAAGGATACAAGCGCTTGGGCGTGGATTTATCCATCGCATACGCATTGTTAGACGTTTAGGTGGTGACGGCGCAAGTCTTGAACAAGGTATTGATGAATTGCGAGAAAAAATTGCAGAGGTACAAAAGAAAAAACTTGAGTTAGAAAGAATCCGTATGGAAAGAGAGAAGAAGAAAGTTGAAGCACGTCTTATGGAGGAAAAACGCCAGCGGGAATTAAAGGCTAAGAAAAAACGTAGGGAAATGTTGGAACAATATGAAATGAAACACAACAAGAAAAAATGAAGAGGAGTATCCAGGTATAGAATAGTCTGGAATAAAAAAGCAAATAATTTTACAAGACGTAAGATGCGCTTATATTTTCATATTCTACAGGTATAAATTCAAAATAAAATACTACTTATTCTAAATCATTGAAATCATACTACAATCTCCTCTCTGCTACAATGTCAAAAAGCATAAGGAAAAATTTCTGAAATCCGTCATACTTTTTTTAAAATATATTAAGTATATATATTTGTATACTAATAAGATTCCGATTTCCAATTTGATTTGATAGTACCATTAGTGTACAAATATATATACTTAATATATGTTAAAAAAAAAGAATGACGTTCGACGGATTTTTTCAGAAAAAGGATAATAATAATGTCTAACGCCATACAGTATCAATAATATTATTTATCCAAATAATATATATCTAGATATATTACCCGTATATATGATGCTAACCAAACATATTATTTTTTATTACCAATAAATACCTCTGGGACCTCTGTAAATAAAAAGAAGTGGCATTATCTTCATCATTATCATCCCAGGCCCAAAGAGACAAAGCAAATATTATCACAAAGAAATGGATAACAATAAGGTCCCAACAAAACCATCAGATCTAAATCTAGAATTCTTTCAAAGATATGTAAATAATAATATTAGTGACGTAAAAGTAGAACCAATAGTAGCTCTTTTAGATTCAGGTGTAGAATTGGAAAATGGAGGTGGTTTCACTGGTGGCAACGTTGTACGAGTGCGTCTTAAATACAATACTGATAATAGGAAAAATAATAACGAAAATAATAATAATAATAATAAGCATGTGAAACCAGAGTCAGTAGTTTGTAAACTTGTACAAGCTAATCCATCATACTATTCATTACAAGTATTGTTTGGTGTATTTCAATGGCAAATTATATTTCGCCACCGGGAGTTTAAATTTTATGAATCTCTACGACCTATTGTTACCGAAGCAGGTGTCAATTGCCCACATAGTTTTTTAACTCTAAAGGGTTATCCTGATGACTTTGAAACATCTTTATTACCATCTCGTTTGAAATTATTATATCAAAAACCAAGATTTGAAAACATTGTGGTCATGGAAGACCCACCGGGATATAAAACTATTCCATCATTCACTCATGTTCCATTGGTATATTCAAAAATGGCATTAACAAATATTGCAAGACTGCATGGACATTATTGGAACGCATTGCCTAAAGATGAAACAACGGGAAAAGACTTACTGAGTCGGATTGATGATGGTAAACCAAATGATGGATTGACAAGTGCAAATGACGGTGCGATACTTGAAAGATTGAATAATTGGGTCACTGTAAATCAAAATATTAACACTTGGGCAACGGATGATGGAGATAAAGTTTTGAACAAGTTATTAAATGTTATTTCAGAGGATGATGAAAATCCATTTAGACTTGCAACATTTAAGTCAAGGTTTATTAATTGGATGAAAGATGGAAGATTATGCAGCCATTTGCTGCATTTTCATAATGAGACTTTGCCAGATACGTTTTGTCATGGCGATGTGCACGGTGGTAATCATCTCTATCCCGAAGATGTTGATAACGATGATATTATTTTAATTGATTGGCAAATGTTTGGTATTGGTAAAGCAGTAGAAGATGTCGTTTATTATATGATGTTGTCAATTGAGTCCGATAATTTTGAAGAAGATCATGTGCTGTATGAGACATATTATAACTCCTTGTGTGCTAGTGCTAAAAAAGCAAATAATAAAAATTTTGATCCAAAGATATTCACGTACGAACGATTTTTAGATGATATTTATAAAACAATTTGTAAATATACTATTCGCATGATGAGTACACGTTTACGCCCAAATGGTATGAAATTTTTAATGGCTGTCGTACCTGGGTTCAAAATGGCAACAAAAGAATCTACCTTTGCATTTCTAGTAAGTTATTGCGTCTAGTTGTTAATACTTAATTTAATATATTATAAATATCCCCCCTCCCTTCTATTATTAACTAATGATATGAGGCTTCTAACAATGTATATATATATAATAATATATATCATATATAATATGATATTAAAAATATCATATATAAAAAATATAGAGTGGAATTATGAAAGTTACTACAAGATTAATTTATAGATGTAATTTATATGATCAACATGGTGTATGGGAAAAGTTAGAGAGGCGTATGTTAAGTGAAAGTCGTTTGTAATAAATTATTACAAGGTAATATATATATACATGATGTATATAAATAAGAGAATTTTTATATACATGATGTATTATATATTTATTTTAATTTATTTATACCACAGGTAATGTGCTAATATAAATCTCCTTATAAAAATTCGATTCAGAAATCTGTAAAAAAGTTAAAGTTTACCTGCTAAAGTTGCTGCAAAACAGAGGCAAAGTGTGCCTTTTTATAAAAACAGGCACACAGGCTTGAAAACATCAACAGCAGGGCTATAATTATGCCTCGGGCTTGCCCAGCTTGCCCAGCCCAGGGCCAGCGCCCAGCTTGCCCAGCGCCCAGCTTGCACCTATATAACTATATTCATAGAACAACAATTATACCAAGATACAATAATCAACAACTAACAGTCACAATACGAGCGTTTGCAGATGATATATGCATAGTCTCCCATAACAAACAACACCTGGAAGCAATAATCAACGATATCTCCAATTATTGTGGATCTCGTGGCATTGCCTTGAATAGCAAAAAAACTCACATACACTCCATCAACGATCCTAGAACCATGTATAATGTTAGCAGTAGACTATTAACTGGTGGGATGGAAGGATGCCCACCACCTGAGATGCAAACTTGTTTTGAAGGTTCAAACTGTCGTGGTAATGTGTATAATGAGTGTGAATTACTAGTTTTTTTTAATTTATCAATCTTTTTCGCGTTCTTAACTGTAATTCTTATGTTGTTAACATATCAAGTTATTAATTGTAGGAAATTTTGTCAAAAAAGTAAAGACGTCAATTTAATTTCAACTGTGATTCATTTGCCAATTATTGCATTTATATTTGTTGGTTTGATTATCTCTAGCGATAATTTTGTTTTTTTATACGGGAAAAATGTGGAAAAGTCAAAAAATTTTTACATCCTTTCTCTAGAAAAACAATCTTATATATTGATTAATCATTTCACTGTCCCGTCGATTATAGTTAATGTATTTACAAATAGCATATTACAAGGTTTTATATGGTATAAAAACCAAGATGTATCTGATAATGACAATGATAATAGTAATGTTGTGATCACTGAACAACAGCTGCAGCAGCGACAACAGCAACAAGAAGAATCAATAAGAAGATATTCTAGATTTTGTGAATTGCAACAATTTATGAAATGTTACAAATTCTTAATTGTATGTATCTTTATAATATCATTGATAATCGTGATCTTATTTGTAGAATGTGCACCACCAATACTTGCTTTTGTTACTTTTATACTATTTTTAATATTGAATTCGTATTTAGTAATGAAATTAGTTATTAAGAATGGAAGAAGAAACAATAACAATAACAGTAATAATATTCCGATAACAAATTTTAGTTTAACATTCATTCATATCATGAGCACAATTTGTTTACTTTATGGAATTAGTGAAAGTATTAATGAAACATCGACTTGTAAAACACAAAATAGAAATGATTTAGTTTTTGTTGGTAGTTTTATTGTTGGATTAAATGTTATGCTATCATGGCATACTTTAAATAAATTATTGACAAGTAAGTATATTCGAATTATTTATTTTTGTAAATATGAACAATATAATTATCGACAAAGTAGTAATCGGAGTGGAAGGAGGAGACAACCAAAAATAGAATTATTGAAAATAGATTTGGCAATGATTGACGAAAATATGCCGAAATATTATATGAATCATGAAAAAGATAAGTTGCAAATGAAAAACAAAGGAAGTTGTTCTATATGTTTAGAATCATTAGCTGGTAAATATGTTCGAACTTTATTATGTGATCATACATATTGTTCTTTATGTATCGAAAATTGGTTTTTAATGGAATCAAATTATATAGATCACTGCTGTTGTCCATTATGTAAAAGTAAATTAATATGGAATTTTGATTATGAACATACAAGAAAATTGAATCCTAATTTAAATTTAAATTACTTGAAAAAAAATAAAATACAAAATAATAATAATAATATAGACGACAATAATGATAATAATAATGACATCGATGGAGAAGGTGAATGCATTGAATTGATTACTGTAATGCAAGAAGAAGAAAAAGGTAGTTATGATACTACTAGTGATAATGATAATAATATATGAATATATTAAATATATAATTAAAATATATAATACCTGGTAATATACGAGGATATATATAATACTCTATGTTGAATTCATACAGGACTGTACGGTATTGAAGAAGAATATCCTGATGGAAGACCACAGAGAGAATCTGTTGAATTTAAGGTATAATAAAATATGGAGTGCCTTTCTCTTAGCAGACTACCTTTCTCTCTGCTTTCAGCATGTTACCAGGTAATGTGATGTAGTATGAAAATGAAAGAGTCTGACAGGACGATAGCTTATATTATACTGTATAGGACGATACAGTATAATACGAGGAGCACAGTATTAAAGAATTACCGTCGAACTGATGGGCACGATCACACATAGAACAGCACAATATACTTTCTCCCTCCTATTAGACGTATCTATGCCTGGTATATAATATTCTTCTTCCAATAAATATAAAATAGCATAGCACAGCAGGTATGTAGACGACTAATGGAAAGGGAGGATTTATGTTTTTTGCTCCCAGCCATTCGTTGATTTATAGGTCCACAAAATCAAGATTCCTTTTCTCTAATTACTAAGGACACATCATCTTTACAAATCACATATATAATGTACAATAGATATATTTTAACTAAAATACACATAAATTCACACACACACACACACACACACACACACACACATAACACAGAATTTCTATTCACAAAACTGACTTAATAAAATATAAAAACTTTTTATTAAACAACCCTTATAACAAACAATCAAGAAATTTAAAGATGGTTAAGTTCACAGTTGATCAATTGCGTTCCATGATGGACGTCCCAAAACAAATCCGTTGTTTATCTGTTATCGCGCATGTAGACCACGGTAAATCAACATTGACAGACTCCCTTGTATCCAAAGCTGGTATTATTGCAGCTAAGAATGCTGGTGATGCTCGTTTCACTGATACTCGTGCTGATGAGCAAGAACGTTGTATTACTATTAAATCTACCGGTATTAGTATGTACTTCGAATATGACTTACGCGCATATTATGATGTTGAATTCGCAGGGGATGACTCCGCAAAAGCTGAGTTCGAAGAGAACGCAACTGTTGATGTTAACAACAAGTCATTCTTGATTAACTTAATTGATTCCCCAGGGCACGTCGATTTCAGTTCTGAAGTTACCGCAGCTTTACGTGTTACCGATGGCGCACTTGTTGTCGTTGATTGTATTGAAGGTGTATGTGTACAAACCGAAACTGTACTTCGTCAAGCATTAGGTGAACGTATTAAACCAGTATTGCATGTGAACAAGCTTGACCGTGCTTTCTTGGAACTTCATCTTGACTTAGAAGAGGCATATCAAGGTTTCTCCCGTGCTATTGAGAACGTAAATGTTATTATCTCAACGTACAATGACCCAGCAGTTGGTGATGTACAAGTTCTTCCACAAAACGGTACCGTTTCTTTCGGTAGTGGATTACATCAATGGGCATTCACGTTACGTGGTTTTGCTATGATGTATGCTGCTAAATTCGGCGTACCTGTGAAGAAAATGATGGAAAAATTGTGGGGTGACAATTTCTTTGATGCCTCCACTAGCAAATGGACCAGAAGAAACAAAACCGGTGCTTTGACCCGTGGTTTCGTTCAATTCATTTTACAGCCAATCCGTACCTTGTTCGACAATGTTATGGAAGAGAAAAAAAACAAAAAAGGTAAATTAAAATGGAAAAAAATGATCAAAACTTTAGGTGTAAACATGAAAAAAGACGACATGGAAGTTACCCCAGGTAAACCATTGTTAAAACGTATCATGCAAAAATGGTTGCCAGCAGCTGAATCTTTATTGGAGATGATTGTTGTGCATTTGCCTGATCCTGCAAAAGCACAAGCATACCGTGTTGAAGGTTTATATGAAGGTCCAATGGACGATGAATGCGCAAATGGTATCAGAGAGTGCAACAAAAATGGTCCATTGATGATGTACGTATCAAAGATGATCCCAGCAGATTCATCTAACTCTCGTTTCTACGCATTCGGCCGTGTATTTTCCGGTATGGTAAAAACTGGCCAAAAAGTACGTTTGATGACCCCAGAATATGTTCCAGGTAAAAAAACTGGTTTATATTTGAAATCCATCCAAAGAACCGTAATCATGATGGGACGTTATGTTGAACAAGTTCAAGATATCCCAGCAGGTAACACTTGTGGTTTAGTTGGTATTGACCAATACATTATTAAAACCGGTACTGTTTCCACCTCCGAAGTTGCACATAACTTCAAAACCATGAAATACAGTGTAAGTCCAGTTGTTCGTGTTGCTGTTGAAGTTAAAAATGCACAAGATTTGCCAAAATTGGTTGAAGGTTTAAAACGTTTAAGTAAATCCGATCCTTTAGTTGTTTGTACCTCTGATGAAAACTCCGGTGAACATATCGTTGCTGGTGCAGGGGAATTGCATTTGGAAATTTGCTTGAAAGATTTACAAGAAGATTTCATGTCAGGTGCACCAATCCGTATCTCCGACCCAGTTGTTTCCTACAGAGAAACTACCACTAAATGTGGTAAACAAGTTTTAAGTAAATCACCAAATAAACATAATCGTTTATATGTTATCGGTGATACTTTCGCAACCAGTGGTTTAGCTGAAGATATTGATCCACGTGACGGTCAACCAAAAATTACCCCACGTGACGATCCTAAAGTACGTGGTCGTTACTTGGCAGATACCTACGGATGGGATATCGGTGAGGCACGTAAAATCTGGTGCTTCGGCCCAGAAGGAACTGGCCCAAATATGTTAATTGACTCCAGTAAAGGTGTACAATATTTGAACGAGATCAAAGATAGTTTCGTTGGTGGTTTCCAATGGGCAACCAAAGAAGGTCCAATGGCTGATGAAAATTGCCGTGGTGTTTTGGTGAAAATTCAAGATGTTACATTGCATGCTGATGCTATCCATCGTGGTGGTGGTCAAATTATTCCAACCGCACGTCGTGTTATCTACGCTTCTATTTTAACTTCAGGCCCAGCATTGATGGAACCTGTTTACCTTGCAGAAATTCAAGTACCACAAGATGTTATGGGTAACTGTTACGGTGTTGTTACACGTCGTCGTGGGCATGTTTTCGATGAAATCCAGCAACAAGGTACACCAATGATCAACTTGAAAGCATATTTACCAGTAGGAGAATCATTCGGCTTCACCAAAGATTTACGTAGTAACACCGGAGGTAAAGCTTTCCCACAATGTGTATTCGACCATTGGGAGTTAATTGACTCCGATCCATACAAAGAAGGTACTATGTGCGAAAAACTTGTTTTGGAGATCCGTAAACGTAAAGGTCTTAAACCAGAGATTCCACCAGTTAGTAAATTTGAAGATAAATTGTAAAGAACTTATGTTATGCATAAGGATGTTGCTAAATTACATCAATAGGATGCAAAAAATTTTTGTTTGAAACTAGAAAGACGATATATTTGAAAACGAAGCTTTCAAAAGAAAACTTTAGTTTGAGAGAGAGAGACAAGAAATGAGAGGAGAAATTTTATTTCTTACGAGTATTATTTAAATTAAAAACGGAAGAAAAAAAAGAGAAGAGAGATAAAGAAAATAGATGAACCATACGTGTGTGAAGTATTTATATTTGATGTGTGTGGTTAAAATATCTAAGTTATGATTATATATAATATTATAATTTTACTTCCCTGGGTACAATTTATTCCCCACCCTCTTCATATTTTTCATCAATGATAGGTTGATAACATCTATTTATACCTCATCGGTAATTTTCTGTTACGGAAATTATCGACACATCTTGTGAGATTGATATTAATATCTGGCTCAGTCACTGTATTCTTTTGAGAGTAGGAATTGTCATGAGTAGGAATAAAAAAACTAAAATACCGCGTACGTACATTTAATATTACGTACTTTATATAAATAATGGAATATATTATTTATAAGAGAATTTTTTAAATATGCATATCTATCTCACACTAGTGTGTTGATATTCTCATAATAGAGAGTATAAATTATGATGGAGAATATATAAAAATAAAAAAAAAAACAATAGAAACAGAAGGATCTTACACAATGTCTTACACAATTAGTGGAGTCTCTTCAGTACTATCGTCTTCTTCTTCCTCTAAATTTTTTTCTTTATTTTCTATTTGATCAGAATCACTAAATTTTGTAACAACAACAGTCGTCTCATCTCCATCATTATTAATTGATGCATTTGTTGATAACGATTCATATTTCCTACCAGCAATTTTGAAACATGCCAAATTATTTAATTTATTGGAGTGAAACAAATATATACTTCCTATAATAATTATACCACCAGTCACAAAGAAAAAATCTAAAACTAAATGAAAATAAATAATGGAAAGTATAGTAGTCAAAACAGTACCTATACCATCAGCATGTATAATTGCTATATTATCTACTATTTTCATAATAATACCAATTAGCAATCCACTTGTACAGCCCGTGAGAATGGTAATATAAACCCAAATATTAAAGCCATGAAATAAACTTTCAGGTTTATTTTGTTTCAGCTCATACATAAAAAAACTTCCTAAATTAACTATAGCACCGAAAGTGTACAACTTAACATTTTTCATCCAAAAACTATCATCATATTTCCTATGTTGGTCATATACAGGGGTATCTTTCTGCTTGTAAATATGTTCGCAATAGACATTTGTAAATGCAGTTACTGTTGCACCTATGATGGTCAAGGAAGGGCCAAGCATAACACCAAATACCTTTTCAATTCCAAATTTTGTTTGCGATTCTGATACAGTGGGTGTCGTTGAGGAGCTTGGATTTTTAGATGTATTACTTTCATTCTTAAAGTGAGAAATTTGAGTCAACATAATGCCTAATACCAAAGTAAAGATGGCAAGATATTGCATTGATGTATATTTACGCTTCAACCAAAATGATAACAAAAACGTGGTTGCAACAACTTTAAAATTCCACAATAATACAAATTCAGCTGGAGCTTCTAACTCGAGCAATACGAACGTTAAATTATTTGTAAGTGCATAAAAAATTGCAGGTATACAAAATTTCAATAAATACGATACTGGCGATAATGTCCATATGTCCATACATTCCCGCCATATACTCTTACCAGCCTTTCGTTCTGAAATGACATAACCATAGGAAATAATTAATTTGCCTATTTCCATAAATGCAGTAGGTACTCTCGAATCATACTCTGGATGAAAATTTTCACCATATGAAAATTTTTTTATAATTGGACCAACTCCAATTATAAGTGCAAGTGCTAAAACAGCGAATAGTTGCTTCATTCTCTGGTTCAAAAAAAATATTGTTTGTTTCTCTGGACGGGAAGAAAAAGGATGTTATATTTCTTTACTTCATTTCTATCCATTATTAGATTTTTTGTACCAGAGTACATTATTAGTATTAATACATATTATTAGAAACAACAAATCCATATAGTAAGGTGCTAAGGATGATTAAGGGATGCATACCAGGCGGTGCCTACCAGACGACTACTACGTGAGAATAGTAATGTTAAAGACCTTAATTTCAGCCAGCTAAAAGGCCAGGGAGAAGCACATATATGCATATCATATAAGTTGTACAAAGTATTCAACTATGCACATAACTAAAACTAAAAAAATACTCTTTTCTATTTTATTTTATACTCGTACTAATTTCTTTTTACTATTATTACCACTACGCTTCTTCATCTCCAAAACTTCCATACCTGCAACCGCTTCTGTTATAAAAGTTCGCATCAACCCAATCATAACATTTAATTGAGATTTACCATTTGATGATCTTAAAAATGGCACGAAATTTTCCACAATGTAAGAAAAACAGACACTACTAAGTTCATATTCTTTACATTTAATACTACTATGCAAAACTGTGACAACATTGTCTATTTCAATAAGTGTTAAAGCTTTTTCTGCTGCAATTCGTTTTGCAGATTTTATACCATATTTAGATGCGAGTAGCATAGATTTTGCTGCTACTTCTGCACAACCGACGCGATCGCCACTGGATACTTTTTTATCATTGCTATTTAGTTGTGCACCACGTTTTCGTGTCCATAAAATTTCAGAATCACCGCTGTATAAATATTGTACAATTGCTCTAAACGGTTCAACTGCAGTAACTTTGATTTCATATTCAAATTGATCTAATTTTTCATTAAAAAAATCTTTAAAGACAGCAGAATGTTGTGATAGAATTGCGCGGTGTACATGAATTGTCCAAAGTGTTTGTCGTTGATCATTTTGTCTAAATTTTAAGACTGGCTCGGTTGGATCCTTTTCAACGATAACTTTAAGCATAGCATCTGCACCTTTTGGATTATTAAATAATAATGATGATTTTTTAGGTGGTGGATCTTTGTTGGAAACTTTTTCTATATTTGCTACGACTTCTTGTAAATGTTTGTTTAACAATGGCTCCAGTGCATTTAAAAACTCTAAAGCTGGCCCTCTACCTTCTTTTTTACGTAACATACTAAGTGTAGCATCCATTGCACCTTTTTGAACAAATTGTGAACGAACACTAGCTTTATCAAATGCCAAGTGAACTAAAGCTACGGCTACATGTCCGCGTAATTCTTCGTTTCCTTGCATATTTAATGTACGTATCAATATTTGTAATGTACCACCTTTGATTTCACCTTTCATCCAAGCCAACATGTCTACTGCAAAGATTCTTGTTGCTTCAAATTGGGAATTTGTTAACGTATGTAAAATTGGAACGACACCTTGTTCAATGAATGGAAGTAACGATTGAGACGCATTTGGACCTTCCCGCAAATATCCAATAGCCTTGCGCGCGCAACGTTGGATGTTCTTCTTTTTTTTATGATCTGTCATCCATATTAAATGTTTTAAACAATTTGGTGAACGTAATATAGTACGAATTTCTTCCCCTGATGGAATTGCAGGGAGCAATGTTGATTTCAAATTTTCAGTAGCCTCAACATTTTTTTTCATGACATTGTCATTGCTACTACTGTCGTCTTTCTTCTTCTTCTTCTTCCCTTTAAAATATTTCCTAATTGATACAGTTGCTTCCGCACAACGCATTAATGTTCTGCAGCCCAACTCTTGCATTTTTACTTTTGGCGAAGTTAGTAAAGATACAAAAATATCAACACCATTATTATTATATAGCTCTTCACAAACAAGTCGTACATGTTTCGTTAAATTAGCTAATAATTGCAACGCATTTTCGCGCACGATGGACATGGCATCTTTTTTATAATGTCTACGCTGCGGCGATAATGGACCTTCTTTAATAATTTCAATAAGTGTTTTAACAATACCGAGTCTGGAAACATCTTCACAATTCATTTTATTACCTTGGCAGCAATTTAACAATGCACTCAAAGAATTATCTTGTACCACAGTAACATTCGATTCCAATAATAAAGCCAACGACTCTAATCCTCCCATTTCCCTAATATCATTGCATAGTACAGTGTCGTCACAGCACATATTTCCAAGTGCAAGCAAAGTTGGTTTTATAACGTTTGTACTGTTCACAGCTAAACCACCAATTAATAAGCGTATACCACCTAATGTGCGTAAAGTATTGGACATCAACAATGATTCTTCTTCTGTATCGCACGATGTGGTACAATTAGCAATAACACGAGTAACGTTTAAAGAAACGATTTCAATTTCGTCACTTAAATGTTCCACCAGTGGACTCAACGCTTCATCTCCTGCATTTACAATAGTTTTACATACATCTTTATGCTTAAATGTTGCGTTTGATAATACTAAAGCAGCTGTTTCTCGTAAATTTGTTTTTCTGGAGTCCAATAATTTCAATACTGAAGAAACACCACCTAGTCGTTGTAATTCATGTAGTGGATCTGTCGATGGCAATGCATTCGATTTGACAGTAGAAGTGCTCTGAGTATTATTATCATGATTATTATTCGCAGTTATTGGATTCATTGTTGTCGAGGGTGATGGGGGAATAATAATGTTCTCTTGTTGAGTTTTCAAAGGTGACGTTGTTGTTTTTGAACTACTTTTTTTATTTTTTATTGGCATTTTACATAGAAGACATACAGCAGATAATGTTAATGAACTTGCTCACAATTATTTTATTAATTTATATGTTAACCAGAAAAGTTTTTTGTTTGAGTATTTATATTTCTTTCGTTGTATATCGATATTGGACTTATCCCTATCTAATATTTAGTCGTCAATGTCTAATTTATTTCGAATTGTGCAATTTATAATATGTTTCTTATAAAATTTATAATTATAACGTTTTTATTATTATTTTTTATTATTGCAACAACAGCAACAGCACAACACACAACACGCGTTGTTTTCTCTTTGTTTTTTCTTATGAAAATACCAGCTAATAGCATAGAAATAGTAGCTCATAGTACCTTATAATAAATTACGTATTATACCAAAGAGAACAGAGTGAGAGCACATCAGCTTTTTTACATTGTTAGTGTGTGCTATGTTTAAGTTGCTATCTGGCTACGCTGGTACATTATGCACTTATTATTATCAATAATAGAAGTATTACCTCGTAGTCGTCTCCTCTGGTAGTATTATTATTATTATATTTTATAGAGTCCTGGTATTATAATATGTATGTAATATTAAATAGTCGTTCAAATATTACCAACAGCTATTCTTAATATATATACAATTCATATAATATAAAAAGAGTTCTAACAAAAGCATTATTCTACAATTATTTAATAATTGAAACAGATAATCAAATTTAGATTATGGGCTTATGCGCATCATCCGATCCAAATGCTGTTAAAGCAGAAGATTTAGTAGGTTTGAAACGGAAAGAGAAATTGCATCTTGTTTTCAAGCATTTGGATGCCAACGGAAATGGTGTATTGACACTTGACGAAATGTTAACGACAGCTGCTCATTTAAATAACGCAGAAGTGAAAGCGATACAAGACGAGTTTGAAGAGTTAGACAAAGATCATAATTATGTATTACATGAGAATGAGTTTATAAGTAAGCATATTTTAGCCTATAAAGATTTACCGGATGAACAATTCGATGAATGGGTTATTGACGTATGTAAGTTGCATGAGCACACAGAAGAAGAATTAAAAAAATTTGGCATCCATAAAAGTAGTGCAGCTTTTCTCGGTGGTATTCCAGAAGAGGTACAGGAAAAAAGGAAAAGAGATAAAGCAAAAAAAGCTAAGAAAGATAGAGCAATTTTGGATAAAATTAAAAAAGATAAAGAAAATGCCAATCTATTGACTGAATTGAACCATTTAAAGGAAGATATGAATACAATAGTTCATCAACATGATCATCATGATAAAGATCCAAAAAATAATGTTAAAAAAAAGAAGAAAAAAAACAAAGCTTATGTAGTTGATGCCGAAATAGGAAAATTGCAAGATCAAATAAACAATTTTGATTTACTAGCAGATGATGAAGAGCTGGACGAGGGAGATGGGCATAAGCATCATCACCACCATCACCATAAAAGCAGTAAAGATGGCAAGCACCACCACCATCATCATCACCATCATCACCATCATCATAGTAAACATAAGAATAAAGACGGAAAAGAGGAGGAATCTGGCTCTGACGAAGATTAAATACAGAGATGTTCTCACCACCTATCTGCATGCCATTTGTCTTCATAAAAATTTATACATCATATTGAGTATTTATAAAAATTTTCAAAAAATAAATTTTAGTCTTTTTCGTTTTCTTTGTGTTATTAGTATTTAGCTGTTTTACAGCGTTTTTGCCAAGATGATATCTGGTGTCCGCAGAGTGGCCCCTCTACATGATGATGCGATATTTGCGCAAATCTACTACCAATCTAATTCTACAATATATATATTGTAATTAATAGTATGATTGTGTATATGATATGTACATTTAAGATTTAAGAAGCCGCCATGTTATTATATTACAAAATAATTATTTAAATACCAGGTCCAAATCTACGTTTTCCTGTAGTAATACTATAGACTACTGGACTACTTACTATTATATTACGTATTAAGTTATAGTAGTAATGTAGTAGTACTATTTGGTATTAATATTTAATCTGGCTGTAAAAAAAGTAAAAAGCACAAAAGGTAAAAGAGGAGTTATAAAATACTAATACAGGTATAATATAATAAGCAGTGAAAAACTATATTAATAATACCTGGTGGTACGTAGTATTATATAATAGCTCAAAAAAAGTAGTATTATTAAATAAATTAATTAATACTTACTATACTTTTGCCAATATTAAATTATAGAAACTTATAATAATACGAAAAGACTATCATCAACAAAGTGTTATCATATCGAACAAGACTTACAATAAACAAGAAGAACAAAAATAATGTCAACACTTAGAAGGAAATGCCAAACCCCATCCCAATCGCCGAAAAACGACAAATTGAAAAATGTAGGTTGTTGTATTTGCGGCAAAATAACAATAAAAACTACACGGCAACCATTTCCAAAAAGCTGGCCTATGCATTTACGAGTATATGCAACTGACATTGCTCATAAAACTTGTATACAAATGACGAGAAAAGTTAAAACAGAGTACTCTGCTGGTTTAATACACAAAAGATGGGAAATGACTCCAGGATTAGGTAAAAAATATGATACCAAGGGAAAAAAAGTAAAGACTAATAAACATGTAAATATAATTAAGCCGGAACAGAACTACGGACGAAAACCTTTTACTCCCAACACTAAATATAAGGAAGATGGATCATACGTTGTATCGGCACGCTCACCATAAAACGTTGTTTTACGCAATTGGTACAAATAGTGTTTGTAAACTTATTAGCTACAAGAACATATAAAAAAAAATCTTTTAGAAAGATTTTACTCTTATATCGTTTTTCACTATATGTACAGAGCCGAGTGTTTTGTGTCATACATGTATTTATTGAGAGATATGAAGTAAAAATCATTACACAGTATACGACACGAAGAATTTAGAGGGAGAGGAGAGAGAACCACCCACCACGAGATACTGAGAGAGAGTTGTAAAAAACCGTTTTGTTATTTGAAGATATTTTGAAATTGTCTTACAAAAACTATATACGTAATATTTTATATTAATAGATACATCATCAGTGTACGAAGCGTATTACTCTTTAGTACGAATCGTACGAATATTAAACAAACACCCTTTTTGTATATTTTTTAATTTAATTTATTTTTTGAAAAATACATTTTAAATATCATATTATTTTATAAATAATTCATTTAAAGATTTTCATTTTCTTTTTTTTATTCATCTATAATACCACCACAAACGGGATTTTTACAATTAGTGGTTGATGGAAGAGAAGTAAATTTATCATAAAACACACGCACTGCTAAATATCCAAAACATTCCGCTTCAACAGCATCCCCTCGCCAGCCTAATTTATCGACATTGATTATTTCCGTTGTGCATAATTCTTCTTTCAAGTGCTGCATCAAAGTTTGATTTTTCCTTCCACCACCGCAAATTAACCATTTTTTGGGTATATCTTCTTTGTCTAAAAAACGAACAGCTAGTGCGATGCAAGAAGCGGTAAAACGGGTTAAAGTTGCAGCACCATCTTCAACACTTAATTCTTCACTTGAAACATTTTCATATAAATTTTGGAATTCGTTTCGATCAAGTGATTTTGGTGGCATTTGGGAAAGATACCTCCCGTGTGCATGCAAAGCATGATTTATGATATCTTCATGTATTTTTCCATCGCATGCAAATTCACCATTTTGGTCAAAATTTTTACTATTATTTGTTTTAAAGCGCACCCAATCATCGATTAAAGCATTGCCAGGACCACAATCAAATGCTAAAGGCGGCTTATCACCACTTCTAACAAATGTCACGTTAGAAACACCGCCAATATTAACAATTGCAGTTGGGACTATCAAGTTAGAAGCTTTGGCATTCCGATTCTTCATGGCCTTATTCTTGTAATTATTATCAAGCGAATCTCCAAATCTATAGTATGCAACTTTCGTCCTCTTGTTCATATCGGTTTGGTGATCATCTTTGCCGTTTAAATTAGATTTTAAGCGTGCAACATGATACAACGGTGCTAATGGTGCACCTTCACCACCAGCTTTCACATCTTGATAACGGAATTGAGATACAACTTTAATTCCCGATAATTTTGATAATAATTTTCCATCGCCTAGTTGCCATGTGAACCTACTTTCAGTTTGTGATTTATTGTCCGTTTTTGGATAATGAAATATGGTTTGTCCATGAAAACCGATTATTGAAATTTTTGTCTCGTCTCTTACATTCTGGTTATTATTGTTGTTATTTTGTTGTATTTTACTTAAATACTCTGGATTTTCTGTCATATTTTTCCTATGCTCTGCCAATAGATTATTTACTGCCTTGGCATGTAATTCTGTTAATTCTATTTCCAGTTTCTTTATTTCATCACTATTTCGATCATCTAATTGCTTTTGAGCACATTCTCTAGCAAAATTAATATCCGTCCTACACTTAATTGAAAGATCTAACAACCTTTCACGCAAGTCTTTTGGCATTTTGATTTCAATGCACGCACCTAAATCTATTATTTTCTCTCCATCAGTATATATAATTGATGCATCAATTCCATCAAGTGAAGTGCCTGACATCAAACCAATAGCTAACATTGGAGCACATGTTGTATCTGTTATTTTTCGTTTCTTCTCATTATCGTTCATTGTTTTACCCGGCGATTAGATTTTTTTTTTTGCATTTAATTTTTATTGTACTTTATATATTTTTCATGTGGGTTCGTGGCGGATGATTATTAATAAATATTAAATTCATTTATTAAATATAAATAGTGCTATAATAATTAATAATAAAGAAATGCTCTACTACTAATTTCCTAATAATATAATCTCGTGTGTTCCGACTAATATAACACTGTACCACTGTACCACTGTACAGCTTAGCTCTATTATACCAGGCTTAGACGACTATACCACAAGGTTATAGTGATAAAGTTATAGCACTATACAAAATAATATGATATCAAAATTAGACGACTAAGATAAAATATATAAAAATACACATACATATACTTTTTTCCTTTCTAAAATTTTTAATTACCAGTTGGTATTGCTGGTAAATTTGGATTTGTAACTTGAGAAGTAGCATCACCACCTTTACTCCCCGTAACGACGCTAACAAAAATGGGTGCCATTACTAATGTAATCGTTGATAACAATTTTATCACAACATGTAAACTTGGTCCACTTGTATCTTTAAATGGGTCCCCAACAGTATCTCCTGTTACTGCAGCTTTATGAGCTTCACTGCCTTTGCCACCAAATGCTCCCGTCTCAATTAACTTCTTTGCATTGTCCCATGCGCCACCTGCATTGTTTAAAAATAAGGAGCATAAGACACCGCTAACAGTTGCAAACATTAAAAACGAACATATGGCTTTTGCTCCCATTAAAGGATCCTTCCCTTGAGTATCACCAAGGAAACGGAAAACAACGCCAACTATAATAGGAAAGATAACAACTAATAACCCAGGTTTAATCATTTTTCTTAAACTCGCTTTTGCTACAATTGTAACGCAACTGCGATAATCAGGCTGAACAGCACCAGTCAAAATCCCCGGTTCTTCTTCAAATTGTTTTCGCACTTCAACTACAACTTCCGCAGCCGTATCTCCAACTGCTCTTAACGTCATGCTGGTAAAATAAAATATTAACATAGCACCCAACATACCAGCGACAAAAATTTCAGGCACTGAAATATCAATGGGTCCTAAGGGCTCACCATTCCGCAACGAAGCAACTTCATCTTCAAAAGCAGAAAACAATAAAAAAGCAGCTAATGTAGCACTACAAACGGCAAACCCTTTCGTTGCTGCTTTAGTGGTATTGCCAACTGCATCCAGCTCATCCGTAATATCTCGAACACGAGCAGGCTGATCACTCATTTCAACTATGCCACCAGCATTATCAGCTATTGGACCGAAGAAATCCATTCCTAATACATACACTGCTGTCGAAAGCATACCCATCGTCGCCACAGCAGTGCCAAACAATCCACCGATAGCTTCTTTGTTTGGATCTTTTAAACCGGACAAATCCCCAGTCCAATATGATGCTAAAATTGCAATAGAAACAACAATTATTGGCATCGCAGTGCTTTCCATGCCAACACTGATACCCATGATAATATTAGTTGCATGGCCTGATGTACTTGCTTCGGCAATATCACGCACTGGACGATATTCAGTCGATGTGTAATACGTTGTAATAAATACAGATAAATAACCT
>JACLAC010002032.1_pt1 | contig 31345 bp, 31 predicted proteins | sample 8027881 | NCBI WGS metagenome assembly JACLAC01 (sample SAMN15725517, study PRJNA655200) | protist metagenome | isolation source: fluorescence activated cell sorting (FACS) single amplified genomes of... | place: Spain: Blaines Bay Microbial Observatory, Mediterranean Sea | collected 2016-01-19 | reverse complement strand
ATAAAACTCACGGAAGTATTGCCAGCCTGTCCAAAAAGTCACACCTGTGGCAAACCAGAGTAAGATGATACCAATCTCGTGGCAGGGAAGCCACAATGTTGGATAGTGAATCATCAGAAATCCCACGGCAAACATCTGGGAAAAAGTTTTTAATTTTCCTCCAGAGTTTGCTGAGATGACTCTTCCCTCGGCGGCTGCGACCGCCCTGAGCCCTGTAATGGAAAGCTCTCTCATCAAGATCAGAGTTACCAATGCACCTGGTGCCCGATCCACCTCGACTAGGGCAATCATGAGTGAAGCCAACAAAATTTTATCAGCTACTGGATCAAGGAGTTTTCCTAAACGACTGGTATTGTTTTGGTATCGAGCAAGAACTCCGTCCCAATAGTCTGTCAGGCAAGCAAAGACGTATAGAAACCATGTTGCGAGAAGGATTAGGTGGTCTTCTTGATAGAAAAAGATCAATCCATACAAGATTGGGACAACAAAAATTCTGAGCAGAGTCAGTTGATTAGGCGTCACCCAGCGTGAGAAGAACGATAATAATTTGGATGACATCCTACTTGCTGTCTATGTTTGGATTAGGTTATATTACAAAGTTAATTTTTAAAATTTATTCTATTCGATCAGCCATGTCTATCCTCAATTCAGGCTAGACTATCTCAGCAGAGTTTTTTGTAGATCATTTTAAAAGCCAAGGAATCAGCGTGGAAGTTGGAGTTTTGGGTTGGAGTTATAAGAAAACTTCAGTTGAGTTGAGGGATAAAATTGCCCTTTCAACTGTGGAGCAGGCTGAACTTGCTGATCGACTGAAAAAATCTATCCCGATCGAAGAATTAACGATTCTATCTACCTGCAATCGTACAGAATTTTATTTCTCGGCAAGAGAAATCAAATCGATTTCCAGTGAATTATTGAAATTTTTGGTAAATCGCTGGGACTTAGAAGAATTAAATGCTCAAGCTTTTCAAATACAGGGTATTGAGACTGCTCGGCATTTATTCCGAGTAGCTTCTAGCCTTGATTCGATGGTCTTGGGTGAACCGCAAATATTAGGTCAACTCAAAGAAGCATTCCAAAGGTATCAAGATCTAGGATGGATTGGTGGAAGATTCAATTATCTTTTTCCCAGTGCCTTTCATACTGCAAAAAGAGTTCGAACAGAAACAGGGATTTCAAGTTATGCTGTTTCCATAAGCTTCGCTGCTGTAGAGCTTGCCAAAAGAATTTTTAGCGATTTGAGTCAGCAGCGCGTTCTGATAATCGGTGCCGGAGAAATGGCAGAATTGGCTCTTCAAAATTTGAAGAATCAAGGCGTTGTAGATGTAATGGTAACGAACCGTACCTATACAAATGCTGAAAATTTGGCTGAGAAATTCGCAGGGACAGTCATTCCAATTGAACAGCTTGAGAAACAGCTGTGTGAAGCCGACATCATTATCTCATCCACAGGGGCAAGGCACTTTGTATTAACTCAGTCGATGGTTCGGAAATGCCTCAAAAACCGCAGGGGAAGGGCCATGTTTTTCATTGACATTGCGGTACCAAGAGATATAGAGCCAGAAATAAACGACCTGCCTGGAGCATACTGTTACGATATTGACGATTTACAAAATGTTGTTCAGAGAAACCAAGAAGAAAGGATAAGACAAGCCGAACAAGCTGATAAAATCCTAGAAGATGAAATTGCTATGGTCCAAGATTGGTTTTTGACTAGATCTGCTGTCCCTACGATTCGTAAAATTCGCAACGAATTTCAAGATATTGGTCAGGTAGAATTAGAAAAAACCCTCCTACGCTTATCACATCTGAGCGATAAAGACAGAGACTTGGTAACCAGTCTTGTTCATAGGATTACGCAAAAAATCCTTCACAAGCCCACGATTAATATAAAAGCCTTGTCAAAAGAAGAAGACAGGTCGCTGCAGCTTCAAATTTTGTTAGATGTTTTTTCCGAAAAGGAATCCAATAACAAATATTTGGATCAGAAAAAACCGAATCTGAAGTTGGTGCGAGGAGCGAAATTTTAATGAAATTACGTATTGCCACTAGAGAAAGTAGATTGGCTCTTTGGCAAGCAAACTGGGTCCGCGAAAAGATTTTGGCAAAATTTCCTAAGCTCGATGTCCAATTGGTTCCAATGACAACCGAGGGAGATCAGCGGCTTGATCGGGCACTAGCCGATATTGGGGGCAAGGGACTTTTCATCAAGGAACTAGAGCAAGCTTTATTGGATCATCGAGCAGATCTTGCTGTTCATAGCATGAAAGATTTAACCACGGAGTTTCCACCGTCCCTGGAACTTTCAGTGATTACAGAGAGGGATGACCCAAATGATGCGCTGGTTTCCAACAAGTTTTCTGACCTCAATAAGCTCCCAAATGGGGCTGTGATCGGCACAAGTTCATTGAGAAGAAAGTCGCAACTGGCCCATTTTTACCCAAATCTAATGATTAAGAATTTACGTGGAAATTTGGATACGCGGCTGAGAAAACTGGATAATGGGGACTATGACGCAATTATCCTCGCTGTCGCGGGGTTAAAGCGATTAGGTCTTAAAGAAAGAATCGCTCAGGTAATCCCTCACTCTGTGATGCTCCCAGCTATTGCACAAGGAGCTATTGGTATAGAAACACGCTTTGGCGATCAAGATACGCTTCAGTGGATACAGCACCTGAAGCATGCGTTGACAGAGAGAGAATTGAGATGTGAACGCACAGTTCTCTCGGGCTTAAGTGGCAATTGCCATGTCCCCATCTCAGGATTTTGCTTTGAAAAACGAGGAAAACTACATCTTGAGGCCAGAATCGGCGATCCTGATGGCACAGAATTGTTAGTGGCTCAGCAAACTGGATTACTCGGGGAACCAGAAAAACTTGGTAAGGAGGTAACGAGTCAATTAATCAAACAAGGAGCTGCGAAGATACTTGAAGAATTCAAAAGTTAACCGTGGACTTGCCTCTCAACATATCTGCCCTTCAAGATTTTACCCTTCAAAATTTCGCCAAAAGAAAATGTCTTTCAGGTGAAGGTACCTATCTGACGTTTGAAAAATTTTGGGATGTCGTTGGCATAAAAAGTAAAGAATTCCCTCATCAAAACCCTAAAACTCCAATCGTAATTTTCGCAGAAAATTCAATTTCCACTCTCATCAATTTCTTTGCAATTTGGAAAGCAGGTGGAGTCGTTGTTCCGCTGAATCCAAAACTTTCCCACACTCAGAAAGAAAAGATTTTAGAGCAAATTCGTCCGTGGGGAATAATTCAAATCAAAGAAAACCAGGCAACTACGTTCGAGAATCCAATCTACCTCCCCATTGAGGTAGATCTTTTGATAGCAACCTCTGGCAGTACAGGAAACCCAAAGTTGGTTGCGCTCTCCGTTGGTAATTTTGTATGGAGTGCTAAAGGATCGTCTGAAAACATCCCTGTTGATCCAGATGATAAATGGTTGATCAACTTACCATTATTTCACGTGGGGGGAATGTCCATTATTTTCAGGACGATGCTTGCAGGCGCAACCGCTATCATTTCTCCTAAGAACCTGGATGCAGATTTCATTGATCAAAACAGAATTACACATTTTTCGTTAGTTTCCACTCAACTTGATCGCTTTATTCAAACTGACTTTCCTTTGAAAAAAGGGACGAAAGCCATCCTCTTAGGTGGGTCAAAAATTCCTCAGTTCCTCATTAAAAAATCTGTGGAATTGAATCTGCCAATACATACAAGCTACGGTTGCTCAGAAATGGCTTCTCAGGTTTGCACGACAGCTAAAGGAGCGACCAAGGGTGAACTGATGACAGCTGGGAAGGTATTGAGTGGCCGCCGGGTAAAAATTGATCAAAAAAGGAGGATTCAACTCAGTGGAAAAACAAGGTTTCTTGGATATTGGCAGGATTACAAACTCCAGAAGCCTTTTGATGAAGATGGTTGGTTTACCTCCAATGATCTAGGCGAGTTCGACAAGAATGGATTTTTGCAAGTAATTGGGAGGTTAGATCGCATGCTTATTTCAGGTGGGGAAAATATACACCCTGAACTGATTGAGCAGGCTTTGATAAATATTGATGGTATCTTGAATGCCGTAGTTATTGATATGCCCAGTAAAACTTATGGGTCTCGTCCGGTGGCTTTTTTGCAAAGACAAAAAAATTATAATGACTCAGTCTTGAGAACGCTACTGAGTAAGAACCTGATGCCTTTAGAGATTCCGGATGTTTTTCTTGATTGGCCGTCTCTGGATTTTTCTCTAAAACCTAGCCTTGGACTGTTTCGGCAAATAGCCCAAAATAAAATCTCCATATGCAACTGAAATGCTGAGAAAAAAATTATTTTCTTCAATCCTTTTGTTTCTACTACCTTTCACGATCTGGTGTTCAGAAAGGGCTGGTCGGCCTGTTCAATTACAACTGGTCAATTTCAGTGGTGTGGCATTGGGCTATCACATCTCAGATTCGATATATCTTGGATACACCTATGTCTCCTCAATGGATCTGTCATTGGAACCCCAGAATCCTAGAGCGATTTATGGGCAGGATTATGTTGAAAAAGTAGATGTAGAAGAGGATCAAGACCAATCAATTGAATTACGAATTAGTCCTTTTGAAAGTGGGTTGTACTTTTCAGTTGGGGGATTATCAACAGGAAGAAAATATCAAAAGGTCACATTTGAACAAAGAAATCGTGTTCTACCTAACGATACTCAACTTCCAAGCACCAAAATTATTGTGGTAACTGAGGTGGAGCCCTGGAGTGGTCTGGGCTTAGGATTGGGGTATACGGCTATTTGGGATTTTGGCCTTTCGATTGGGCTTGGACTGATTTTTTCTCCTGTTCAATTGGAGCCTGATGTGAGCGTAACGGCTGATCCTGATATTTCAGCTGCAGATAAACAATCTCTAATAGAGCGAGTTGAGAAAGACTTTGGGAAGCCGAATCCATCTCTTGGATATTTAGCAATTGGATACAACTTTTAGAAGTCAGCCATGAAGTTATTGTTATTTCTCCTTTTAGGCTTTTTTGTTCTACTCGGTTGTACTCGGTCGGATAACCTTAGGATTCGCGCATTAGCGCCTATCGAAGAGGAGTCAGGCAACGATGATCTAATTTCAACAGAGCAGAGCAATGGTTCTGTTTCCTCAACAGGTTTTAGAACAGTAGGGCGAGGGTATTCTATCGTCTATAAGGGGCTGTCTGTCGGTATGACACAATTAAGTACTGATAGATCAACTCGCAGTAAGTCAGGAAGCGATGTACTTTTAGATGAGTACTTTTCGACTCAAGCCACTTACAATGAACTTGGTCTGATGTTAGGAGAAGAATTCACATTCACATTTGGAGTTGGTGGTCTTGTCTCTGGTTGGGGAGAACTAAAATTAGACTATGGTAGTAGCCTAGGCGGAACTTCTGAAACTCTAATGACAACTAAGCCTTCGGGTAATTCTGCCTTCATCACCTTCGGATATGATTTTCAGCCAATTGAAATTCTTTTGGGGTGGCGATGGAACAATTTTAAAGCTTCATACAATTCTCAGGGTAGTACCTTGGAATTACTTCAAAACAGCGGGAGTCTTAATTACCCAACTAAATCTTTCTCTAGACAGACAAGCCTTATCACTGCTGGGCTTGGTGCATCTTTTTGATGGCAGAATATTACGAAATCAATCTGAAAAAAAAACTGGCACTAAGAGGGATTCAAGGATTTATTTTCTTAACAGGAGTGACTGCTAAAATTAGTTGGGTTGGAAAAGAGATTGTTGATGAGATGATTGAAAGCAATCGCCCGTTCATCATTTCTCTCTGGCATCATGATATTTACTTTAGTACTTGGCTACTCAAGGAAGTGAATTTAACTGCTTTGATCAGTTCCTCGAGGGATGGTGAATATATCAAGCAGGTACTGAATGGCTTTGGATTTAGGGCTGTGAGAGGATCAAGTACCAGGGGAGGCATAGGTGCAATGAAACAGTTAGTGCGCTGCCTCAAAGAAGGGCAATCTATTGCGATCACACCAGATGGTCCTCAGGGGCCAATCCACAAAGTTCAGGAGGGGATCATTGCTCTTGCTAAAATGACAGGCGCCCCGATCATTCCATGGAGATATGAAGGCAATTCTTGCTGGAATCTCAATAGTTGGGATAATCATAAGATCCCAAAGCCATTTTCGAAGATCAGTAGTGTTTTTGGCCAACCGTTTTACATCCCAAAATCAGCTTCTAACTCAGATTTTGAAAACTACTGTCAGCAATTAGAAATTCTGATGAATGATCTAATTCCGGAGTTCAAAGAACAGAGCTAATGTGCTTAATGATAATTTCTAATGCAATAAAGACCATTACGATAGACATCAACTTGCCAATACGCATCCTCCAAATGTCATCAGAAATTTGAAAAAAGGAGGTTGAGGCAATTAAAACGACGAGGATATACCAGACCGCATCGATAACCCCTACCATGACTGCCAAACCCAGCCAGTTTTGCCAACCAAATATAGTCCCAAGACTTGGGCTAAAAATAGCTAGAAAAAAAATTGTAATCTTGGGGTTGAAAAGAACAATTAGGAGTCCATTCCGAATAGAAGTTTGATTAACCTGATCTTGGAAGTTCTGTGATGTTTCTCTGGGCCAGCTTTGCAGAGCAAGCCAACAGAGCAAGCTAGCACCACTGATTTCTAAGAGGCTTTCGATGAGAGGATATCTTTGTAGAGCCAGGCTCGTACTAGTCACGACAAGGAGAGCGTAGCTACCGACCCCAAAACCGTGTAGTAGCGAAGTGTAAATTCCAATTGACCTACCTCCGTACAGAGTATTGTTTAAGATTATAGCTAGGCTTGGACCTGGGCTCATTGCTCCCAAAGTGCACAATAAAGCGATTTTAAGCCATTGTTCTATTTCCAAATGAAATTTAGATTTATCGTTTCAGTGTCTGAATTGCTAACGAAAGTTCATTTTGGTTACTATGATTTAACCAGGAGTTGAGACTTTTATAACCAAAAAGATCCTAAATCACAGAATGACTAAAGAGAAAAAATATAGTTTACTCAGTTTGCTTACGAAAGGCTTTGCAGGGATCTTCCATTTCCTGCCGAGAAGTAAACCAGATATAGTCAAAATCCTGTCTGAAAGTTCTTCCGTTAATTTCAAACTCAGGCAGATAACTCTCAATAGATGAAGGTTCTTGACTAATTTCCATCATAGAAAAATTGATCTGCTTGGTTTCAGGGCGAAGATATGCAATACGCTCCGGAATCCCCATCCCGTGTCTAAGATGACCAAATCCGACGATCATCAGCACAGGGTTTTGGGGGTTTGCTTCGATGGTGTTGACGATAGATTGAGCCATTGCGTCGTTGCGAGCGATCCATGCTTGGTACATTCGTCGAAACATCTCTTCATTTCTATAACCGCAGTGCGCATTCGTAAATTCCTCCAACATTAACTGCTCGTATTCAGAATCATTTAAACCAGTGTCAACTAAAAGGGACAGTTCTGTGGGATGAAGATTCTCCACCCCAACTCGGGTTATTCGAGATGATAATCCCCAAGGAATGTCTGTAGCGAATGCTGGGAGTTGGTTCTCTCGGGCAATCTCAATCAACTTGAAGTAAAAACTCCATTCTTCATCGGAACGATGGTCCCATCCTAAAGCCTGACGAAGAACGGACTCAGGATCATAATCTTTGGACATCATGTTCATTACTGGCGCTGATGGTTGGGTGAAATTCATCAACAAACTTGTCTGTCCAGTAGTGAAAAATTCAAAACCTATCGAAGGGCGTTTCCCTTTGCGTATTAGGGCTTCAAGTATCAGTAATTGTATTTCATGTTGACGAGCGTTGTCGTGTTTCTCCCCAAGATAAATCACCTCTGCGCCAAGAAATTGATCAATAAGTTCTTCCTCGTTGATAACTTTCCCAGACTCAATATCCCAAATTTTTTCGAAGAGTGGGTCTTCTGAGGCTTGACTAGAAGAGAGACCACAAAGATAAAATATGAGACTGAAAAAACAGAATTTGCGAATTAGTGAATTCATAAATCGGGTTTCAGATAGGGTTCAAAACTCAATTAAACTGTAGAAATCTTAGATAGATGTCCCAAGAAATCCCAATTGAAAATTTATCTCAAGGTCTTTCTGCTGAAGAAGTCAAAAGATACAGCAGGCATCTCAGTCTTTCTGAAGTGGGGCCAGAGGGGCAGCAAAAGCTAAAGAAAAGTAAGGTTCTGATCATTGGTGCCGGAGGACTGGGATGCCCTGTAGGGCTTTATTTGGCTGCAGCAGGTATTGGTCAATTGGGGGTAGTTGATCACGATGTCGTCGAAATTTCTAATTTGCAAAGGCAGATTGGTCATCCTGAAAAAAATCTAAGGTTACGTAAAACTGAATCTTTGGCTGAGACTATCACCAATATCAATTCAAAATTGAGAGTTGAACTGATTTCGGAGAAGTTGCAGCACATCAATGCTCTTCAAATTGTTCAAAAGTACGATGTAATCGTTGACTGTTCTGATAATTTTCCAACTCGATACTTGGTTAACGATGCAGCGTTCTTCGCCAATAAGCCTTTGGTCTCTGCATCAGTACATAAATTCCAGGGGCAACTTGCTGTATTTTGGCCAAAATCAAAGGGTGGGTGTTATCGTTGTCTTTACCCTACAACTTTACCTGAATCAATGGCCCCTACCTGAACAGAATCGGGAGTCCTGGGCGTGCTCCCAGGCACAATGGGTCTACTGCAGTCAACCGAGGTGCTGAAGCTGATTTTAGGGACTGGAAGAGAGATGGTTGGTCAGCTTTTGCTGTATGATGCCTTGGAAGTAGATTTTCGAAAGATTCATGTCCCTCACGAGACAACATGCCAACTTTGTGGGCTAAATCCAACGATCAAAGCTTGGTCGGATGCGGGGACAGTCCCTATAATTAAGCAAGTCGGATCTTACAAGAGAGAAAATAATGCTGATCAAGTTTCAGCCCAATGGCTGAGAGAGGCACTACAAAATGGTAAGCAAATCAGGTTGATTGATGTTCGAGAGTCTCATGAATGGGATATTTGTCGATTGAAGGGAGCTGAGCATTATCCTGTGAGCAAAATTCAAACAGAGAGTTTTTCTAAAGACTTTGGCGAAATCATCGTATTTTATTGCCATCGAGGACTTCGATCACAGCGAACCCTAAGGTTTTTTCAAGAATTGGGCTATGAAAATTGTCGAAGTCTGATTGGAGGCATTGATGCTTGGGCCGAAGCAATAGAACCAGAAATGCCCCGCTACTGAATGATTTTACCGGACTATCTGTATGGCACTTCCCAATGCGGCATCATAGGTTCTAATCCGGCATTCAAACCATCAATTTGCTCAATAATAGAAGTGAGTATCTCTGAAGCCAGCACACCACCTGGATAAACAAGCAACAACGGAAAATGTTCAGTTTGACCAAAGTTTCTTTTGATCTCCTTGTTAAGGCGGTCGACCCTCAATAAATAGGAAATGAAAACTGGGTTTTCTCCTTTTACCTCCCTGAGTAAATCCTCTAAGGCAATCCTTTCTTCTCTATTGGAGAAAAGATTGTAGTACTCAATATAGTCTCCAAGGCATTTGATGTAGATTGGTTCTACATATTCTGGCGCACCGATCCATTCAAACTCAATCTGACGCTGTTGAACTATCTTATCTGGATTAAATCGGCTAATTATTAAGAAACTGATCGAAAGGAATGCCAATACTCCCATTGTGCTCAGCAGCACGCTGAGAAATGGAAAGAGTGGAACAGAAGGATTTGGTGCTCTCCTTCGCATTACACTTGGGGTTTGTTGAGGCTAAAATCTCCCTGATTCGAATCTGGTAATATTTCTTGAACTTTTGCAGAATTTTTTATCCCCAGTTCGATCTCATTGGAAGATACCAGCTCAATATTATCATCATTATGTTCGCTTTCAGATTTCACGGTGTCTGGTAATTCTGATTTATTGTTAGACTCTGAGGGATTTTTATGAATAATTTCAGCACTATAATCCCTTAGAAGAGGCTGCATGCCCTGAATTTGAGCCTGGAGCACTTCTGAATTTTCTGAAACCGAGGTCAAAACAGGTGCAATTCTTTTAAGCCAGTTTTCTGTGAAATCATTGAGTGTTGAAAGATGTTCGTTCGTTCTATTTTTCAATTCCTCATCACCAGGATTAACATGGAGATTTGGCAATAATTCATCTAAACAATATTCCTCGACTTTGAGCAGAAGATCCTCCTGACTTTTTCGAAGTAGAGAAGACAGAAGCATAATTGGAATTACGCTTACTAGCGCGAGGAATGTTGTATTGAAAGCGATGGATAGACCACTTGTAACACCACCCAGAGCAGACCGCATTTGTCCACCAATTGCGGCTGTGTCCATGCTGCGAACAAACGTTGAAAATTCTCCGACTGACTGTCCGATACCAAATACAGTTCCAATGAACCCTAGAATGGGAATTGCCCAGATTAGGACATTAATAAGGGTGTATCCGTTCTGTAGCCTGTTGAAATCAATTTCAGCTTGGTAATTAAAAATTTGTTGCAACTCTTCTTTTTTGGGAATCACCCTCAGGTAGTGAAGAATTCTCCGTACTCTTATGAAAAGAACACTCACCTGAAAGTGTTTGATCTTTTTTTTTGCCAGAAAATTACCGATCTGCTCAATTCTTCTATCAACATCTTTGACAAAAATTCCCTCTGATAGGGAAACAGTTAATTCTTTTTGGCGAAAAGCTAAATAAGTTTTGAGTTGGAGTCTATGATGTCTCCATTTGAAGAAAACAAGAAATAGAGCCCAGCAACTCATTCCAAAAATTAGTTCTGATATGCGTCCGTCAAGAAGTTCATGGACGTAGTCATTTTTAATTTGAGGAAGAGGAAAAACAAGATAGAAAACGGAGGTGAAAATTAGTGCAAGCACCAGAGATTTTATAAGATCTAGCATATCTGATGAATAGCGCTCGGCTAGGTAAGTTCCACAATTTTGGCAGTAGATTGCTTCATCAGGGTTGTTCTGGGAACAATTCAAACATTTCATCCAGTTCCTTTATTTTTCAATTGCTGCAGGTATTCCTCCCATTCTATCGGAAGTAAATAGCTTTTCTGGTTATTGCAGCTTTTGCAACTAGGAACGAGATTTGACTTAGTTGTAAATCCTCCTCGAGAGAGGGGAATAAGGTGATCCATCGTCAACTTTTTTGCTGGAAAGGATTGCTCACAGTAGTAACACTTGTTGGATGCACGACGATTTTTCCACCACTGTGACTTGCGCATTCCCTGTGCTTTTCTTCTTTCCTTTTGAATATGTTCTTCGTCGATAGGCTCAAACCAATCCTGTATTTTTTTCAATACCCACCCTCCAAGATCCTCCGACTCCAAGAAGCGCCAGTCTCTTCAAATCCCCGAGGAGTAGTTGTAAGACGCCTCACTCCTGTTCCGTCAACAAACATTACATACAATTTAAAGATTCCGGTTCGGTCTGCTGCGAAGACTATTTGACGACCATCCGGAGACCACGTTGGCTTCTCTGAGTCGTATCTTCCAAAGGTTAGTTGTTGGTAATCATCACCAAATGGATCCATCAGAAATATTTGATTCCGACCATTTACACTTCGTGAGAACACTATGCGTGTACCATCCGGAGACCAGACCGGATCGCTATTGCTGAAGCCATCAAAAGTCAGTCGATAAATCGATCTAGATTCCATGTCTCTCATGTATATCTGCTCTCTACCAGTTCGGTCAGAGACAAAAACAAGATTTCGATTATCCGGTGAAAGCGTTGGTGCTGTATCAATGCTGCTGTGTCGGGTGAGGCGTTGGGTTCTTCCTGAATCAATGTCAATATCGTAAAGATCAATATTGGCTTTGACACTGATTGTAGCGACCACCCGGTCACCATTACTGTACCAAGTACCGCCACTCGTTACACCATCTTCGCCTCTCCGAAGTTCATCCGCTTTATTGTTGAGTACATTGTGCATCCAGATGGTTGTGCCTCTGTTACCAACGGTTGTGTAAAGAAGCTTGGTACTGTCTGGAGACCATCTGGGTAGAAGACTGATATCATTGTTATTAGTCAGACTCCTCAACCCCATCCCATGGGTGTTCGTCAGAGCAATAATTTTTTTTCGACTAGGTTGCTTGAGTGTAAAAGCGATGGAAGTGCCTAAAATTCCCTCTACTCCGGTCAATCTTTCAGTAATCTGGTTCACACCACGAATGATATCATCCTCACTAATTTCGTCGTCCTGGATGGGTAGCATCTCACCCAATAACACATTCCCCTGCAGATCTGCCACAGCGAATTCCAGCCCATTCTCCCGCTGATTAAGCTGGATCTGCATCTCAGCGTCCCGTTTGGCCTGACAATAATCGTAGGTTGAATTGACAAGGGTAAATACACCGCTCCAACAAAAATTCCTTTCAATATTTCTGGCCCATCTTTTAGCAAGAGTTATCTCAAGGTTTGGATCTACTTTCAGCTCTGCAGAAAATCTGGAAAAGTCTATACCGCTGACGACGACTTCTTCACTAGAATAGGTCTGTGCAAGTGTTGGTGTGAGTGATCCAAAAAAGATTAAGATCGAAAACATCCAATGTTTCATCTCTTTCCCTCCTCAGGGTTGAATTCTGATAGTCACAATGTAAGGTGGATTTTCACCCAATTCTTCGGGGAGTCTCGGAAATGCGATAGCCTTCATTCCCGTCATCACAACCAAATCGAATTGTTTGGATCCACTACTTTCCTTGATTCGGTAGGCGCTAACACTTCCGTCCAATTCAATTTGGATCTCAATGGCAACTGATAGTTTTTTATCGAACTGTGGACCTGCATTGATCTGTCCACGTAACTGCTCATATAGCAAAGAATTGTACTGGCGCTCAACAAATCTTCGTTTGTTCTCTTGCTCCTTTAGTTTCCTCAATAGGAGGGTATCCTGAACTTGAATTCCTATATTTGCCGTCTCGGTCAATGTTGGTGGAGGATTTTTTGGGTCAAAGATCGAAGATTGATCTTTGAGAGATGGTCCATTGGTTACGCCATCAAATAAGTTATCAGTTGGCGGTGCAGGTGGTGGTGGAGCGGGTGGTGGAGTGTTTCTCAACTTTTTAGGATTTAATTCAATTGCTTTGGGTCCATCATTAGGTGCCCCAGCCACTATAGCTGGTGGAAGAGGGCTTTCTTGAGGATTAGGCAACTTGTTGTTTGAGTTTAAGGGTTCAGGTGGTAGATCAACATCTTCTAGTTTGGGAGGCCGATTAGAGGTGGGTACAGTGAGATCCTGCGTTACCCTATCAGGCAGAATAGGCTTCTGATCACGCTCCAGTTTAGCCACTGACTGGCGAAGCTCAGGAATTTCTGCCTCCTCTCGCTTCGTAAGGTAATCTGTTGAAGGTGCAGTGACGGCACCTAAATCCCTTTGAGGTATTTCAATATTGGAAGTGTCTCTTAAATTCTGTTCCAACCTAGGGTTAGTCAGTAATTGAGCTGAGTTTTGGTCTGCTGTATTTATTGTGAGTTCAGGTAAATTTTGATTTAGTCCTGGGATTGATTTTTGAGTTTTTAATCTTTTTTGCTGGGGGGCTTCAACCTTTGCTAGGTCTGCTCTAGGTTGAGAATTAATGGGTTTTTTTGCATTTATCCGTGGCTGAGAATCTTTAGCACTTTGCTTAACAATTGGCAGTGTTGGGGTGACTATCTGACTTTGTGATAATTTTTGCTTTGGAACAGATATCTTAGGCTCCGGTAGTGTAGGAATTTCCACCTTTTTTTGGGGACGCTTTATCTTTATCTCGGGAATTGCATCAGTTTCGGAAATTTGAGGTGCACTTAGAGAAACTATATTGGGTGCATTGATTTTCGGCTCCAGACTAGGTTTTTCAGGTTTTCGCGAGGTGATAGTTGGTACTTTGACTTCGGGTACCAACGGAACAGGCTGCTTAATGTTCAATGATCTGTCTGGTAGATTGTTGATCGAAGAAGGAGGGCTCGGTGGATCGAGTGGATTTAGTGCAGCTTGTAAAGAAATCGGCTCAATAGATGGTGGTAAGATTGGTTTTTGGGGAGGCGGAGGTACTGCTCGTACCAGTTGAATACTTACACGCGTAGGTTCTTGTTTGGCCTTAGGTTTTTTTTCAAGTTGCTCTACCATCGCAAAGCCAAAAACTGCTGTTGCATGTGCAACACACATCAAAACAAACCAATTGGTGAAGGCTTTATCTGAATTTTCCATAATCTGTAGTGATTAAAATATAATAAAACTTCTGATCTTAGATTGTTATTTTTTCAAAAATTGACTAATTATTTTGAAATTTTTGAACGTAAGTTGAATTTTACTTTTTCAATATTTTTGATATGAAAATATCAACTTCCCTAGGGGGCATCTGATTTGCACACTGTTTGATCCTTGTTCACATATCAGTCATAGTGACTGTTTGACTCCTCAACGCTACGATAGGATATCAAGATGACTAAATCGGATTTGATCGATAAGATTGCAGAAAAAGCTGGACGTTCTAAATCAGATGCTGAGCAATTTTTGAATGCTACTCTTTCAACAATTCAAGATACTTTGAGTTCAGGTGAGTCGATTCCACTGGTAGGCTTTGGAACTTTCTCTGTTGCATCACGTGCGGCAAGAACAGGAAAAAATCCCCAGACTGGAGCGGCCATTCAAATATCTGCTTCCAAAACCGTGAAATTCAAAGTTGGTAGCAAGTTGAAAGATGCTGTGAACAAGTAATTTGTACTGAGGGGGATCCCACGAAATTGGGATCCTCGATTGCTGTCCAGTATTGGTTAGGCCTCTTTCTGCTTTGACCTTCCATTATTTCACAACTCCAATTTGTTTTCCGCCTCTGATGCAGCGAGACGTTGCTGAGAATCACAAAGATTATGAATCAAGTTGTCCGTTGCAGGTTCTGTCCCAACTCGATAGTGCTCATAAAAGGTTTGCTCAGGAGGGTCACATGGTGCTGCCCTTCTACCCGACTCGTGAACTTTAACAGTAATTACCCCTGGGGGTTGGGAAAATTGCTCTGTAGCTAAATTTGCTACTGCATTCTTCATAAAGTCTACCCAGATGGGTGCAGCAGCTCTTGAGCCGGTCTCCGTGCTTCCCATAGATTTGGGGTTGTCATAGCCCACATATACCCCTGTCAACAATTGAGGGATGAAACCAATGTACCAAGCATCTTTACTATCGTTAGTGGTACCAGTTTTGCCTGCAGAGGTTCTGCCAATGGCTTTTGCCCGAACTCCAGTTCCATGATCAACCACGTCTCTCATGGCATCAGTTACCAAGAATGCGGTTTCCTCTGATATTATTTTTTCTGTGGGGTTCCCATTTTTTTCAAGAATGTTTCCGTGAGCATCCTCGATTTTGATTACAAATACGGGATCTACCCTTTGACCCTGATTAGCTAACACACCATAAGCTTCGACCATCTCTTCCAAGGTTACAGAAAAAGATCCAAGACCAATCGTGAGATTCTTATCCATGGTTGCCGAAATTCCTAATTTTCTGGAGTAGTTTATTAGACGCTGTGGACCCAAGTCTTCCACCAGACCTATTGTGGGTAAATTCAAACTTTTCACTAATGCGGTTCTTAAGGTGACACTCCCTTCAAGTTTATTCCCGTAATTCTTGGGTTTCCAAATTTCTTGTTCTCCGAAAATGCGGTTGTCAGTTTTGTATGCCCTTGGTGAGTCAACAAGTCTGCTGTTCAGTGTGTAGCCTGAATCAAGTGCTGCAGCGTAGACGATTGGCTTGAAGGCTGATCCTGGCTGTCTAACTGCTTGAGTACTGCGATTAAATTCGCTCGCAGTGTAGTCATAGCCGCCTGACATTGCGTAGACATGACCATTGGTAGGATTCAAAGCGATGATTCCACCGTTCACTTTTGGGACCTGATGGAGTTTCAAACGAAACAGTCCCTCTGAGCTAGCATAATCCTCAAGTTCCACCTCAATTACATCTCCAACAGCAAGCATGTCTTTCATTGATTGAACCCAGGCATATTTCTGTGTTTCAGATTGCCATGTTCGTTGCCATTCCTTCAGATGTTCCCATTCAAGGATCCCAAATTGCTCCCCCAGTAATTGAATTTGAGCAATCTCTCTATCTGAATCAACCATTCGAACAACACCCCGGACAACTGTCCCTATAGAAAGTGGAACGTCACTGACGTACTCAGCTGTTTCAGAGTGGGCTAGTTGACCATTTTCTTGAGGAAGTATTGATTTAATCGGGCCTTGATAGCCTTGTCGATGGGTTAAATCTTCGAGGCCACGTCTTAATGCCTCTTGAGCATATAATTGATAGTCGAGATCCATGGCCAAATGTACTCTCAAGCCACCGGTGTAGAGAGTATCGTACCCATATTTTTCAATCAAATATCGGCGAACATGCTCTATGTAGTGGGCAGTTGCATCTGAGGTAGAATCACTCATTCTCGAGAGACTTATTGGTTCTGCTTGCGCTTCTAACATCTCATCTTGACTGATGAACCGCTCTTCAGCCATTCTTGATAAAACTTGATCTCTACGTTGAATTGCGAGTTCTGGATTTTTATTGGGATTGTAGCGGGAGGGGGCTGGAAGGAGGCCCACCAAGAGTGCACTTTCGGAGAGTGTCAGTTCTTCGGTATGCTTGCCAAAGTACCCCTGTGCTGAAGCCTCCACTCCCTCAGCATTACCAAAAAAAACTTTATTTAGATACAAGGTAACGATTTGCTGCTTGTCAAACTGACTTTCCATCCTGAGTGCGAGCAAAATTTCCCTGATTTTTCTAACCAACTTTTTTTCTTGGGTCAGAAGAAATAAACGAGCAGTTTGCTGGGTGAGGGTGCTGGCTCCTTGGACGAAGTCACCTGCCTCAAAATTAACGATTGCTGCCTTCAGCATCCGAATTGGATCAATGCCGAAATGGGAAAAATATCTTGAGTCTTCACTGGCCAACAGAGCCTGAATCAAATACGGGGGGAAAGAGTCATAAGGTATTACGACTCTTCGTTGCAGAAAAAGCTCACCGATTTGCTTTCCATCTCGATCGAAAAGAACCGTGGGCAGGACATCATTCTTTTTATCCAATTCAATGTCTATATTCTCAGGAAGACCTTGGCTGAGATGCCAAAGGTATGAACCAATGGCGATTCCTGTTACCAAACTCAACACTATCCCGCTGTAAAAGAACCACTTGAGGGCCTTGAGAAAAATAATCATTGATTGGCAGAAGTGGATTGGTCTTTGTTAGAAGTGCCGTCAGTATTTGGGTTACTTGACTGAATTGCCTGATTAATTAAGTGTCGCATTTTTTCAGCAAACTTTGAATGGGCTGAATCAGTAAATAGGTAGGAGATGATTTCAGACGATCCTAATTTGTTATTTTGCATTCTAGCCATTAAGAGTCCCTTCTTCAATAATTTAGCCTCCTCCAAAGAAATTATTCCGAAAACATTGTGATCATGTGTTTCATTTGAAGGCTCTTCATGAAAAAGAGTATCAGAAGAATATTGGATGGGCTTGATTATAAAATTACATTTTTCAGGTAATCCAATTTCATCCAAGGATTTGTATCGAAATTGCTGACCAAATCGAACTCCATCAAAAAATATGTGCTCGATGGGCGTGTTGTAGTCTAGAAAAACTTGAATTTCTTGACCAGAAATCTTGTTGATGACCTTACTTTCTTTGGGTAGCCTTCTAAAAAATCCTCGTCGCCGTAGTCTCAGTAACCAATAGATCAACCCGAAAATGACAATTAAAATTGAAAGATTAAGCATCCATCTGGAGAAGTTAAAAACTACTGATATTATAGTATATGTTTTTCATGAAAAATTAGTCAAACTGGTGCAGAATCCGTTCCGTGCACAGTTTGTCTGTAAAGTAATTCTGGTCATTTTGTTAGGATTGATCCTCCTGCGGTCTGGTATGTTTCTCACAGAGGCTAAGGCGCAAATGGAAGGTATTTATTCCCGGCCGGCGTGCCAAGAATTTTTGGAACCAACCAATCCTGCTGAACTGAAATTGTTGAGAGAATGTGCAAAACAACAGCGTGAAGCCAGACTTAAATTGAGAAAAGAAGAAATAAGAGTACTTAGAACAGCCTCGGCGTCATTTTTGAGCGAATCTCTGGGTGGACCCTCTGGAGAGATAATGCCAGTGGCGAGTACTGAAAATGATGATACCTCAGATTCTAGCCAGTGATTCAAAGGTATGAATCAGCAACTCAAGAGCGTACTTGAAGAAATTATTTTTGGTCCCCTATCTTTTTCCATTTTTATCTGCGTCCCCTACATTGTTCTGAGAAAGCAAAAAAAAATCTCAGATTCTGGATGGTGGGGAATGACGATGCCAATATTGTTACTCATTTTTAGTAGTGATCTCTTCTATCAAGCTTTCTCGGCACCACTAAAATGGATCACACCAGTAAGTGAGAAAAAAAAAGCTGAGGCGATTATTGTCGCTTCAGCAGGTGTGCATCCTTCGGGAGCACCAACTCATTCTTCAGCGATCAGGGCTCATGCAGCAGGTCTACTCTACTTGGAAAAATGGGCACCAGAGATTCTTGTAGCGGGCGGAGTAATGGAACCATATGATCCTCCCCTAGATATCAAAGGCATAAGGTTGATTTTGAAAGGAATGGGAATTCCCAACGATGCGATTTTAGTAGAGACAAAATCTAAAAATACTCATGAGAATGGGTATGCAATATCTGAAATTCTGGCAGAGAAAAATATACATCGTGTTTTGGTTGTTTCACACGATTACCATCTCTTTCGCCTTGTCTCTGTTCTACAAAAATACAAATTAGAAGTTATCCCTTTCAAAGCCAATCGTTCATACCCTCATGAACCAAGTGACTGGTGGCATCAATTCGAATGGGAAAATTTCAATCGATTGAAAACTGTAGCACATGAATATGTTGGAATCATAATTTATAAACTCACAAACAAAATTTAGCCGATGGAATTGAATAGTGTTCAATTATTGGCAGATCGTCTGCTAAATGAGCATGAATTATTTAAAAAAGGCTGGCGTTTTAGTTTTGATAGAGCAAAAAGAAGGGCAGGATGCTGTAGGTATTCCAAAAGAGAAATTACCTTAGCAAAAGCATATGCTGAGCAAGAAGAATTAAAGGAAATCAAGAATACAATTCTTCATGAAATTGCACACGCTTTAGTAGGGCCAAAACATGGTCACAACGAAATTTGGAAGCAGAAAGCATTGGAAATCGGTTGTGATGCCGAGCGTTGCCATTATGTTGTTTTTTCAAAGCCAAAATATAAATTGACTTGTAGTAACAGTTGTTTTGAGGTCATTCGATATCGAGTAAACAAAATTTTTTTGAAATCGAGAATTTGTTCCAAATGTAAAGGAAAATTACTAGTTATTAAGGTCTGATATAGTAATTAATAATGTTTAGCATAAAGCAAAGATTAACTAATTTTCCTGAAAATAAGCTGTTTCTTTTACTTGTTTTAGTTTCACTAATGATTTTTCTTTTGGTACGTCAAATTTGGAGGCGACCATTAGAAAGGAAAATTAAATTTTTAAAGAGGGAAGTATTAATAAATCAGTCAGAATTAAAGAATTTCCCATTCCAACAATTATCTCATCGATCAATGTTTGTGAAAAAATCTGAATCCCCATCAAAAGTTTTACAAGCACTTCAAGAATCAATCAAAAATTATGAAATTCAGATACTTCAACAAAATTTGTATGCAATCAATGATTCTCAAGATACGATATGTTTGAAATTTTTTTATCACTAAAAGCAAATTATCAAAATTTAACAGAACGGCTTGAAAGGTTGGAATCACAAAAAAATCTTCTTTACGTAACAATGATGAATGTAAAAATTTGGCAACCTCAGATGTTTTCCCTAAAATTCAAATTGATTTGAAAGTCCAGGGATATCAAATTTCACAGTAATGGCTTAAAAGTTAATTTCATTTTTTGCCGTCAGCATTGGTTACTCCTTACTAATTTTGGGTAAGGATCCATTTTCGACAAACTTTATCTACAATCAAATGAAAAGTGAATTAGCTGAACATCAGTTAGATTTTTATAAAAGCTAAATTAAATGAAAGCAAGCAACTTACTTCAAATTAAGTTTTGGGAAAAATTAAATTTAGACTGGTTGGAATTATTTCAAATTATGAAGAATGTTCGATTCTAATTGAGAATCATGATTCGTATGAATGGGTCGAGGCAGGAAACACTTTTGAAGATTGGAATATCAACTCATGTGAGGATTCACATGCGGTGTTTTTGGTCAGAGATCAACTAAAAAAGTTAAGTTTAGGCCAGGCCTCGATCAACGTCACAAGGAGCACTAAGTTGGCAAAATGAACTCTGAGGCAAATGCCACACCAATTTTTTTTTTGAATCATTGTGTAAATTAATATGATTGAGATAACAATGCCAAAACCTAATAAAAGTGTGAGGATTTTATAAAACAATACCAGTTCCTTTGATAGTAATAAGCTTAAACAAAAAATCGAGAAAAAATAGATGCCCCCGATTATTGATAATAATTTTTTTTTCTTAAGATTAAGCGTAATACTTATGGAACTTTGTAAACCTACCAAACTTCCCCCCCAAACAAGCCAAACTAAACTTTCTAATTCAATCTCTGGCATTTTACAGTTAACAGATATAGGCTAATGAAAAAATTAAAAAATGAAAGAGCTGTTTAAATTTCAAGAACACATGAATCTATCAAAATTTGATTGGTTCACCAAGAAATTTTGGATTCTCTTATGACAAATATGAATGTAGATGTTGCCATCATTGGTACAGGTACAGCGGGGATGACTGCATATCGAGCAGTCCGAAAACATACCAACAAGATTGCATTGATTGAGGGAAATAAATATGGAACTACCTGTGCGCGAGTGGGCTGTATGCCCAGCAAGCTCCTAATTGCTGCTGCAGAAGCATCTCATTCGATTCAGAGAAGTTCCAAGTTTGGATTATATCTCAGTGAATCACCCGTCATAAATGGCAAAGAGGTAATGCAGCGTGTTCGTGACGAACGTGATCGTTTCGTTGGTTTTGTTCTGGAGTCAGTGGAGGAATTTGATGCTTCACATAAAATTTGGGGTATGGCGAAATTTGTTGATGATCACACTTTGGCCGTTGATAAACAGTTAATAAATGCTCAAACCTTTGTGATCGCGACAGGTTCCTCGCCAAACATATTGCCTCAATTCTTTGGCTTGGGAGATAAGCTAGTTGTAAATGATGATGTTTTTGAATGGGATGAACTTCCCAAGTCAGTAGCTGTTTTTGGAGCTGGTGTTATCGGATTGGAGTTAGGCCAAGCTCTTCATCGTTTGGGTATGAAGGTAAAAGTTTTTGGTCGTCCAGGTAAAATAAGGCCAATTACAGATCCTGAGATTGTTTCTTACGCAAAAAAAACATTTCAAAGTGAATTTTATCTGGATTCAGACTCAACAATTGAAAAAATTTGGAGAGATGATGACGAAGTAGTGATCCAGTATTTAACCGATGGTGAGCAAAATATTGAAAGATTTGAGTATCTTTTAGCTGCTACAGGGCGAAAACCAAATATCAAAAACCTAGATTTATTTAGAACTTCATTGCAATTGGATTCCAATGGGGTTCCTGTATTTGATCCTTTGACAATGCAGTGTGGAAACAGCCATATCTTTATTGCAGGAGACATTAATAATGATCTTAATTTGCTCCATGAGGCTGCAGATGAAGGAAAAATTGCTGGTCAAAATGCTGCAACTTTCCCCCAGGTTAGTCGAGGAGTCCGCCGGTCTATGTTGAGTGTTGTTTTTACAGACCCTCAAATAGCAGTACTGGGCGAGACTTGGGGGGATCTTCACAATTCAAAACCTTTTGTTACAGGCAGAGTGTCTTTTGAAAGTCAGGGCCGCAGCAGAGTTATGTTAAAGAACAAAGGATTGCTGCATGTTTACGCTGATCCTATTACAAAAAGACTTCTTGGTGCTGAAATTTTTGGACCTGATGCCGAGCACCTTGGCCACTTGTTGGCGTGGTCACACCAACAAGGCATGACGATTCCACAAATTCTTGAAATGCCGTTTTATCACCCTGTAGTGGAAGAAGGACTCAGAACGGCTCTCCGTGACGCTGATTCTAAACTAATGAATGATTAACTTTTGATAAATCACAACAACACTAAAGCAAGAGTTGTTCGAGAAATTCTTGAGCAAAATAAGTTGTTCATTACTGAAGAGCAATGGCAACGTTTAGAAACTTGGGTTGATCGTTTGCTTGAGATCAATAGTAGAATTAATTTGATTTCACGTAAGCAAACGGAAGTGGTTTGGCTACACCACATTCTCCACTCTGTCACTCCACTGATTTTAATTAATTTCCCCAAAAATATTGAACTCTGTGATTTTGGTACGGGTGGGGGATTACCGGGGATTCCGCTTGCTATCCTGAAGCCTGATTGGAAAGTCTTCCTGTTGGATTCTCGTCAAAAAAAGATGGCTGCCGTCAAAGAAACCACTGAAGGTTTAGGTTGTGTTAATTTACATTTTATTGCGGGGCGTGGGGAAAAAGTTGGCCTTGATCCAATGTACAATCATAGATTTCAGTGGCTGACAGCGAGAGCAGTATCAGCCATTGGAAATCTTGAGAAATGGACCAGAGATTTGCGTCAGACAGAAGCCACTTTAATTGCTTTCAAAGGCGGAAATTTGAAAAATGAAGAAGTCACCCCGTCTCAACTTCCAAATGTTGATAGATTAGTTGAACACCCGATTAAGTTGAAAGGGTATTCTGATTTTTACATTGACGAAAAGAAATTAGTTGAAATTAAATTCATTTAGTTATTCTGGTAAAAATGTATTAAGTTTTTCTTTGTCATAAATATCGCGGTTTTGATAGGTTTCTTTAACCTTTGCTCTAACTTGGGTCAAAATCTTAGCAGTTTGACTTCCATTTTCCGGCTTGTTAGATGTATCAAAATTATCAATAAATTTCATGTACTTTCCAAGTGTTTCAATATCGCCAAAATAAACTGAAATTGCCACCAGTAGTTGTGCCCCCATCAATCCTTGGATTTCGTTAAGCGTTTCGAAATTGTCATCTAAAAGAAGCTTAGCATCCTTCAACAAAATTTCACATTTCTCCCTAGTAAATTCAGCATTTCTTCCAAGATTTGTCATGCATAATTGGGCATGCCTGGCTTTGATCATTGCATCAAGTCTTACGAAAACGCCATTATTAGGGTTGATCTCACGCAAAATTTTGAATGCTAGAGCAGCAAATTCATAGCTTAGATCAGCCTGTTCGTTAGTTCTTGATTCCCCACCAATACCCTCTTTATTTTGATTGTATTTGGCAGATAATTCAGCTTTTTCTGTGTTCCATTTTTCAGAGAACTTAGAAACATCAAATGATGGCTCATCTTCCTGACTAAACTTGAAAAACTCATCACCAGGAGCGGTGAAATTGCAATTTGGGCAAATGGTCAAATAAAGCAAATTGTAGTCAATGGGATCTTTACCATCAACAGGTTCTCCAAAGGTGGGAATTCCAAAAATATTATTCTTTATGTGAACTGACTTACTTCGAAGCGAATATTGGTGCACTTTCTCTTGTCCACAAACAAAGCATTCAACGTAATGTCCTAAAAGTGAGGAGTTTTGGCAGACCAATCTGTCAACAGTATTGCTCTGATCACCCTGAAGAAGGTGATTAATTCCATGATTTTCACCTGGCCTCGTACTAAATTGTAGTCCAAGAATAAAGTACCCGTGCTGTTTACTGGGTTTTGCCCATCGGACAACCACACTGCCAATTGGATCACAAACCGTGTATTCACCTTTTTTAGAAGAAGATGGGATATAAATTTCGAGTAAAACTTTTGAAAAAATGTTGACTGGTCGCTTGCACCTTATCCGGCAACCCCCCTCTGAAAGATCAAGACCAACTACATTTTCGATATGGTTATGAACATGTAAACGAGCAGGAAACACAATTCTGCGTCGTTCGTGAACTCGAATTTCTGACATATCTGACATGACTGCCTTTACTTTAAGAATTTTCTGGTATTTTTTTTAGTTGATGATAGTAGTTCGCTAGGAATTGCACTTCCAGTCGAAATCTAGTGAATGCTCAATTATTCAAGATTTGCAAAATAAGATTTTTTAATGATGGGAGATCATAGACTGGTGCATGGCATAATTGCCCTTGACATACATGAATCATTAATTGCTCATCTGAAGAGGCTCTGCCCTCTGCAATTGGAATCTGTTGGCTAACAGGATCTGGATCATCGGAAGGAATAAATGCCACGACAACTTCAGGTAAAAAAGTCTGCCTCACCCACTGAAGCACCTCTTTTGTTTCTGATTTTGACTCATCACCAGAAACAACTACCTCAACACCTCCTTTTCTTGCCCAGATCAGGGCGCTCAACATAGCTGAAAAATTTACGCCTGCTTGGTGCAGATGCAAAGAAAAGCTATGGAAAATTCTCTCAGAGTCGCTCTGAAATCTTGAGCCCATCCCAAAGCTAGCTAATTTTAGAAAAAGCAATGCTGTTGATGTATTACCTGAAGGCTCGACACCATCGTGTCCATCGGCTTTCCTGACTATCACTTCTTCTGCATCAAGTCCTGTCTCGAAGTAGGCCCCGTCAGGATTTAAGAAAAGTCGATTGATTTCATTAGCCCAGTGATGAGCCTTTAAAATATATTGTGGTTCGTAATTCCAAGCGTAGATATCCAGACATGCCAAGCCAAGTTGCGCGTAATCACTCAGATAAGCTGGAAATCTTGCGTCACCATCTCTGTAGCGACGTAACAAGCGCCCATTTTGATTGATGAGATTGCCTTCGATAAAAGCTAAGGCGTTGGTTGCTGTAATTCCATATTCATCGTTGTCCAAAATTCTTGCAGCTTGAGCAAATGAACTAATCATCAAAGCATTCCAAGATACGAGGACTTTATCATCTTTCAGTGGACGAATTCGTTGAGATCGAACGTCGAGTAATTTGCTGCGTGCAGATTTGAGAATGGATTGACCTTCATTTTCATCCAGCCCCAATTGTTGACTTAATTTATTTGATGGTTGGGAAACATTAAGAATATTTTTTCCTTCGAAGTTGCCCTCAAGTGTCACATTCCAATAATTTGCGAGGACATCAGAGTAGTCTTTTTGAACAGTCTTCTTAAACTCATCAGCGGTCCATAAATAGAATAGACCTTCCAGTCCCTCGCTATCTGCATCTTCTGCGGAACAAAAGCCTGCACCCTCCGCCAACATATCCCGTTTAATGTAATGAAAAATATCTTCAGCTATTTCTTTGTAGAATGGATTTCTAGTCACTTGGTAACATTCTAAAGCTACTTGAGCGAATAATGCATTGTCGTAAAGCATTTTCTCGAAGTGAGGTACAAGCCAGCGATAATCTGTGCTGTAACGACAGAGGCCACCCCCCACCTGGTCATAAATTCCTCCATTTCGCATCTTTTCCAAAGTCCACTCAACCATGTACAGATCAGAAGAAATGCCAGTTCTCAAATGATACCTCAACAGTAGTTGTAAGCCCATGCTGGGTGGAAATTTATTCGGCCTTTGCAAAGCAAATCCACCATCCTCATGATCAAAAACCTGCCTGTAGGCTTGTATGGTTTTTTCAACGCAATCCCATTGTGGTAAAGGTTCATCCAAAGGCTGTGGAGCTGGAGCCCTCTTTAAGTAGGTCGTTAGCTGCTCTGCTGTATCATGAATCTTCTCCTTTTCCTTTTGCCAATAGAATTGGAGATTTTCCAAAATTTGACGAAAGCTTTGGCGGCCATACATGGGCTTGGGAGGAAAGTAGGTTCCTCCAGTAAATGGTCTGCCATCAGGAGTAGCAAACATATTCAAAGGCCAACCTCCTTGTTCACCAAGTGCATGCAGGGCATCCATGAAAACTTGATCAACATCTGGCCTCTCTTCTCTGTCGACCTTTATCGAAATAAAATTTTTATTCAAAAAAGCAGCGGTTTCTATATCTTCAAAGGATTCCCTCTCCATCACATGGCACCAATGGCAGGTTGCGTAACCAATACTGACTAGAATGAGTTTTTGTTCTCTATCTGCTTTGTCAAAAGCTTCTTGCGACCAAGGAAACCAATCAACAGGATTGTTAGCGTGTTGAAGAAGGTATGGGCTTTTCTCATCAATTAGTCGATTAGTATTAAGTGACAATGTAAACCTCTGATTTGAAGGTGCGTTCGCTTTAACGAAAATTTATAAATGATTTAAAATAAAATATAAGAATTAATACAAATAATTTGATTAACTTTAAAGGCTACTAAGCTGTTAATTCATCAAGAATTAAGTTGGATCAAGCCAACAAAGTAAATCTTTTAAAATATTTGATTGATCTTCTGGAGAGTATTTTTCCCAATTGTAAATTGGCTCGTTCCAATTATTGGCGTTATTCATATGTTTGGTTTCAGTTCGTGCTCTTTTCCAATTGTTAATTACTCTTTTCCAATGTCTCTTCCGACGTGCCCAGCGAGTATTCTCTTCTAGTGTTGCTAGCAATCCAATGGAAGAAAAGGCTTTTTCCAACTCAACAGAATGGTAAATTGGATTTCCCCACCACGCTGAGGACTTTGGGAAATACTCGTTTTTTCCAATGATCCAAGATGAATTTATTTTCTTGGAAACAGGGTGCAGACAAGGAGCCAACAACATGATCTCTGATTGCTGTGATGATATCAACTTGCGGGTATCAATAATCCAAACATAATTTTCCATTTCGTTCATTTGTTTCAAAAGTGAATGGCAACTTTGGATCCAAGATTGGCGACTGGGGTAAGATAACCAAGTATCCAATACAATCTTACCCTCCACGAAACGTCTATAACACCAGTTTGAGTTATCTATATCTGCCGAAATACTTCTAAAATACATATCTTTAATTGAATAAATTTCACGCAAGCTTTGATTCCATGAAATTTCGAATGCTTGTTTTATGCAATTAATTTCATTATGATTTTCATTATTAGATGTTCCCTTAAATTGGGTTGATCTTTCAATTATTTCTGTTTTGATTTTACCAGCTATCTCCTGCTGAATTGGATCTTTGAACCAATCTTTTTGAATCGAATTGATTATCCAATCAGAGAAATAGACTAAATGCATAATTTAAATTATTTTAAGGATAAAAACTTTTTTACTTAATATTGCTTTTGATCAAAATTTACCAAAATTATTTTTATAAAATATGATTACAATTTGTTCAGGTAATCTAAAAGGAATAAAACTTATTGTCCCAGAAGGCCAAACAGTTCGTCCCAGTTCAGGTCGGACCAGAGCAGCCATTTTTAATACACTTCAGCATAGGTTTGATCTGCGTGATTTTTTGATTTGGGATGCCTATGCTGGAAGTGGCTCTCTTGGTTTGGAGGCATTTAGTCGAGGCGCAAGCCAAATAGTTTTTACTGAAAAAAAAACTGCGAATTTCAGAATATTGACAAAAAATTTGGACAAGTGTGCTCTTTCTCATCAATGTGCTCATCGAATGAGTGCTTTGCAGTGGCTTGATTCTTCATTAGAACCATCAAAAATAATGGTTTTTTTGGATCCACCGTACCAATCAGATGAGTTGAGCAAAATCATTCCAAAGCTTGCCCTATCCAAAAAAATTTTGACGAGAAGTGTTGTCATTACTGAAACAGATTCCAGGATCACACTGAACTGGCCAAGCCAATTTATTTTATTTTTTTCAAGAAAGTACGGTCGCAGCAAAATTGAGATTGCAGAGAAACTGGAGATGGCCCGATGAAAAATTCAGTTTGGGAAGAGAGGCGCTCTGATAATTCTTTAGATCGCATAGACGACCCACGTACCCCTTTTGAGCGAGATCGAGCCAGAGTGATTCACTCTGCCGCCTTCCGTAGATTGCAGTCTAAAACCCAGATTCTGGGAACTAGTGAAGGTGATTTTCACAGAACTAGGCTAACACACTCGATGGAGGTTGCTCAAATTAGCCGAGGTTTGCTTTTGGTTGTCGAAAAAAATCAACCTGACTTCCAAGCACTCTTACCGTCTTCTGCTTTGCTTGAAACGATTTGCCTCTCACATGATTTGGGGCATCCTCCATTTGGTCATGGCGGTGAAGTTGCTCTCAATTCAATGCTACACAAGCATGGTGGTTTTGAGGCAAACGGGCAAACTCTTCGTCAGCTGACAAAACTCGAAGCACATACCCCAAAATTTGGACTTGATCTTACAAGGAGATCTTTACTTGGGGTGATTAAGTATCCGGTTTTTTATGAGGAAGTATGTAAGACCGCTTGGCCCGATGAGAATTCCACAACACCAAGATATGCTTGGCTTCCTCCAAAATGTATTTTTGTGACTGAAGAAGAAATTCTAGAATGGTTGCTAAGCCCATTCAATTCATCAGATAGAAAAATTTTCCGTGAATATTTTCCTCCCAATGAAAATGAACATGGTTCTTCAAAGTACCTTTCGTTGGATACTTCGTTGATGGAATTGGCAGATGATATTGCCTATGGCGTACACGATCTTGAAGATGCAATTGCTCTGAAACTAATAACGAGGGAGCACTGGCGAGAGGTTCAAGAAAACTGTGATTCAAAATGGTGGGATGATCAAAACTTGAGGCACCTTGAGAGTCAACTTTTTTCAAGGGATGATGACAGTAGTTCTCAGAGGAAACAGGCAATCGGGGGAATCGTGCATTTGTTGGTAAGTTCAGTGGAAATTGTGAAGCAGGAGAAATTTGATAATCCTCTGCTGTATCTCAATGCGAAGCTATCCAATGAATGTTCAAAATTTATTACACTCTTGAAGGATGTCGTATATAGGCACGTGATTCAATCAAATAGTGTCCAACTTTCGACTTACCGAGGGCATCATATTGTCAGAATACTATTTAAAATATTTTTGCAGGAAGGAGCATCAATCCTTCCAGATTCTTTTAGGAGAAAGTTTATTGCCTCCTCATCGGATAAAGAGGCCGCGAGGATCGTGAGTGACTATATTGCTGGGATGACAGATTCGTTTGCTAGAAAAACATACGAAAAGCTTTTCGAACCAGGGAAAGGTTCAGTGTTTGATAAAAATTAAATCTATGGAAGGAGGAGCAACGATGCTCTGTTGTTCCTCCATGTTGCTTCTTCAGATCGTCCGAACATTTACAGCACAGGGCCCCTTACGACCCTCGCCAATTTCAAATTCGACAATCTCACCTTCTTTGAGGTACTTGCCCTGAACCTGAGAAAAATGAACAAACAGATCTTCACCTGACTCCTGAGCAATGAACCCATAACCTTTGCGTTCATTGAACCACTTGACACGCCCTTGTTGTTGCATGGTTGGCCTCTACTCGGTGATGAAGAATTTACCCCAACTTTTGAGGTAGGCCAAGAGTATCTTTTTTAAAACAGTAAGCAAGCCTTCAGTTTTGATAGAAAATATAAAGTTTAATAAAAACAATTATTTAAGTGGCCAAATTTTGCATGACAAATACTTGACGCAAATAATTTGATAAATTTTTCATTCACATCAGTACTAATTCAGTGATCTGGAAAATATAATTCCATTCTTGCATGGAATATGCGTTTCAGATCAAACCTTTGAAGGTAGAGACTGGTAAAATTCAACATCATGTATTGAACCTGGATTAAATTAGAATGTCACAACAACAATTCAAATTTAGTGAACGTCTTCGTTATCGGCTGGATAATTTTTTTTCTAAGGGAGGAACTGCAGTATTCCTAGCGTTGCTGTTCTTATTTTTCATTGCGTTTGTCATCATGGGATCGCTACGACTACTAGCTTTCGTATTTTTTCCAGATGAAAATATCGATGAGATGGGATTTTTGCTTTGGCATGCTTTTTTTCAGATCATTGATTCAGGCTCCCTTGCAGAGCTAGATGCGCAATCTAATCTTGCTGGGAAATTGGTTGCGATAGCCACTATTTTTATGGGCTTGGTGCTTTTTTCTAGCATGGTTGCTTTCATCACTCAGCAATTTGAAATGCGACTTTCCATCCTTAGAAAGGGTAAGAGTAAGGTCCTCGAAAAAAACCATACAATCATTTTAGGTTTTGATATTCGCTGCATGGAGATTATCAAGGAACTAATTGAAGCAAATGCTTCGGAGAAAGATGCGGTAGTAGTTGTGATGGCAGATCGTGAGAAGGAAGAGATGGATGATTATTTTCACGAACACCTCCCAGACACACAATCTACACGAATAATTTGTAGAACTGGTTTGGCTTCATCGCCCCAAGCTTTGAGAAAAATAGGCGTGGATAAAGGGAGATCCGTCATCTTAACTAACCCATCGCCACAGGTAGCTACCAATGCTGTTAAGATCCAGGGTGATTACCAAATTCTCAAAGCTATCATGGCGATTTCCTCTGTAACTGGTGAGGAGAAAATGCCACCGGTGATTGCAAAATTATTTTTTGAGAGGAATCGTGATCTGGCCCGTGGAATAGCACCTGGAAAAGTTGTTGTTTTGGATGAAGACCTCATTTTGGCAAAAATTCTTGTCCAAACCTCTAGAATCCCAGGTTTGTCATTAGTGTACTCTCAATTAGTTGGTTTTGTTGGTGATGAAATCTACTTTTCCTCAATTCCTGATTTCCTTTGGGGCAATAGTTTCGGGCAAATGCAGTTCCACTTTCAAAGAAGTGTGCCAATTGGTTTGCGAAGATCTGATTTGATTATGTTGAATCCAAAGCCAGATACAATTTTGGAAGAGGGGGATGAAGCTATCGTAATTGCTGAGGATGACTCAACGATTCACTTTTTTGAACAACCCGTAGTTGAACCTACAGAACTTTCCTACTCCGAAAATAAAGTTCTACCAAATATTGAAAAGTACCTTATTTTTGGCTGGAATAGAAAACTTCCGATTCTGGTTGATGAATATAGTGGGTACATCTATGAGGGCTCTGTGATTGACATCATTGTACCTAGAAAATCGGAAGCGATGGAAAGAATTTTCCAGCAACTCTCTAGCAAGCATCCAAAGGTTAGGATGACCCTACAACAAGTCAATCCTTCAATGTCCAACTTCCCTGCTAAGCTCTATCCTCATCGCTATGACAATGTAATCATTATGGCTGGAGAGAATGGCACTACAGAGGAAATTGATTCTGAAACAATTTCTATGCTGCTAAAGTTTCGCCACTTTTTCAGAGAGGTTCGAAACAAAGGTGAAGAGGTCCACACGCAACTAATTACAGAAGTGATGGATTCTGCGAATGCCCAAATTATCCAGCAATCTGGGGTCAAAGATTTTCTGGTTAGTAATCAATTTGTGTCCAAGATGATGGCCCAA
>JACLAC010017693.1_pt1 | contig 31368 bp, 42 predicted proteins | sample 8027881 | NCBI WGS metagenome assembly JACLAC01 (sample SAMN15725517, study PRJNA655200) | protist metagenome | isolation source: fluorescence activated cell sorting (FACS) single amplified genomes of... | place: Spain: Blaines Bay Microbial Observatory, Mediterranean Sea | collected 2016-01-19 | reverse complement strand
AACCAGTTGAAGGCGGGCTAGTAGGCGGCAGTTTGGGGAGCTGCGGACGGACATCAAGAGCAAGTTTCATGAAGTTAAGGAAGGAAGATTTAACCTGAAAGACTTCGCTTTATCGGGGGGCGGCTGGTTCGGCCGCGGAGAAGATGATAGAAATTTTGTGACGCTGCCTCGGTGAAAATTTTTATTTCATGGTGGGGACATTGCGTACCCGACGGCGTGCAGGAAAGACTATTTGGAGCGGTTTTTTTGGCCGTTCCATTTGGCTATGAGAGAGCCTGGTGAAGGAAACACTTCATGGGGTGCTGGAAGTTACAGAGCGCAGCAGCAGAGTGGGGTCGGACCTTCTAATAGCACACCGAACACGATTGGGGGCTGAGCTGGAACAGGAACTACCGGCTGCAATGTCGACGAAAATGGGCAACCGGTGATGAAGCAGAGCGCTAAGCAGGCGCTGCAAGGTCAACAAGCGAATACGCTCCAGCACCAAGGTGATGCCAACGCGCTGAAAATCCTCAACGCTTCGGGCAGCCTGGGCAACGTCACCTCGCTCAATCCAGCGGACATCACGACTGGACTGCCCACCTGCCGCAAACTTCCTTGTGAAGCACTTCGCGAAGTCGAGACCGTCGTCGAGCAGACGCAGACGAAAGATGGCAGTGGCAAGGTGCTTACGAAGAAGACGCAGAAGAAGAAGGTCGGTCCCTTGGCGTTTTTGATTCCGGGCAACCACGACTGGTACGACAACTTGGACACGTATCAAGAATTGATCATGAACAAGAGCTGGCTCGGCGGCTGGTACATGCCGCAGGAGCAGCCGTACTTCGCGGTGCACCTGACCAAGAACTGGTACGTTTTTGGGATAGACACGGGCCTCACGGACGACATCGACGTCATCCAGTTCCAGTACTTCGCGAACTTCGTGGAGACGGAACTGGTGTAGAACAAGAGCCGGGTGATCGCGATCACGCACCGGCCGGACTGGATCTAGTGACACGGAGGAGCGGCTGTACACGGGCCGGTTGCTGAAGCAGCTTTTGCACAAGGTGATGGCGAACGTGCTGGCGATGCGGTTGTGTGGGGACTTCCATCACTACGCGAGGTACGAGGCGGTTGTTGCGACGCCGAGCGAACGGGAAGGTAGAAGGGGGCCTCGGCCTTCGCCGCGGTCTCCAAGCGATACTGCGAACGGGTTGAAGAGGGACACGAGTGAGCCGCTGAGCGGAAGCAACAAGCCGTCACCTGCCAATAAGCCTAGTAGTGAGGTCAAGACGCAGAACCAGAAGAAGCCTTCCAAAGAGAAGAAGTACCATCAGATCAGAGATGGTTTAGGAAATGTGATTCAACCCAGCGAATACCACAAAGCCGTCCCTCTGATCATCTCCGGTGGCGGCGGCGCGTTCACTCACAGTGCGCCGTACCCTTCATGAGACTTTCTGTGTGACCCGGAGCTGAACAAACCGTTGAACGGACCTGGGTCGCGCGACGCATTCTATGATGATGAGATGGACGAAGTGAACAAAGATGCTCCAGCACTCCCTTATAGTGGATACAGGCAGGTGTGCACGTTCCCCAACTAGTGAAGAAACATCATGAAAAATTTTGTCGCTACCGTTCAGGTTCAGAGAACAGAACTGGGGCCTCGATGCCACCCTAGGCTTCTGATATATTCTGGGCGCGTACGAGCTGTTTCCTTTGTGCGGCTCGAGCTCGATTGGCAACGAGCTGCAGAAGGCGTACTAGTAACTAGGAAAGGCAGTTCAAAGAATTTGAGAGCCAGTTGGGTGCGATGCAAGCTGCGGTGCAGGCGCGGAATTATGGAGGTGCGAATCAGTATCAAGGATTTTACGGCTGGTTCGACTTCCAAAACGCAGGTGTTTTAGGCTTCTCGGTGTACGGCTTCTTCAAGGTCTGCTGGGACGTGATCAAGATGATCGCTGCGGTGTACCACCGGGTGTGGGAGCAGACCACCTGGACGCTGCTGTTCCACATCCTGGTCGTGTCGGCTTCGTATAGTTATTGAAACGGGGGCAGCAAGAGGATGAACTCACTGGGGCGGAAGCTGTGGGGCGCGCTACATGGCTTGTCGCACAGCATGGCCCTGGTCTCCATCGTCGTGCTCATCGAATTAATGATGGAGTACTCCCGCGCGAATGGGAATTACGTGGGCGCGCTGAGCAGCTAGTGAGAGGGCTGAGTTGATACCGCAACTCGTCAGAAATGTGGACGACTTCACTGACGATGTCCTCAAGACACTCGACTTCTGGGGGTTAATATCGGCTACTGGTCTGGTGGGGCTGCACAGCTTCGAAAAACTGCTGACGTTCGTCACGAGTTGGGTTGACATCCCGAGCTTTCTGGTGGCGACGAAGACGACGATGTGCAAAGCCTAGGCGGCGGGTGGAGCCGCAGGTGCTTGAAGTTCTTCGTCTGCTGCAGTAGCAGGCAACGCGTTCGCGGGCGCAGGCGTGGGTACAGCGGGCAGTGGTGCAGCGGGCAGCGCGCTCGCCTACATGCAGATGCTCGACTCCGTCAATCGGGCGACGTACATCTTCTACAAAATGGGCAGCTTGCTGTACGCCTACGTGCTCGCCGCCCCCGTCTAGAACACGATCATGGGGCTGTACCTCACGTGCAGTTTTGTCTTGTTCAACGCGCACCTGGGTGACGCATTTGCGTGACTGCGGGAGGAGGGCAACAAGCACTTCATCAGGTTCAGGATCGACGGGCGCACTGGAAATTTGCAGGCGTTTGTGGTCGGTTTCGACGAAACTAATCCCAAGAAGTGAAGTCTGACGGGGAATTGCAGCTGGCAGCTGGACGAGTTGTAGTAGGACGCAACGGACCGAGCCGTGGAAGGACAGCTACCCGAGCAAGTATCATTGCTCAGAATTGTGGAAGCCGCGGCTGATCGACACGTTCAGTATTGATGCGAAACCTAATATGGGTGCGGAGAGCACTTACATGTCGCTCAACGTGCCAGGGGGTGTCCGGACGAGCGGGGGCATCGGACTCGGCGGCCTGGGCGGCAGCTTCGGGGGCGTGCCGGGCGCGGCTGCACAAGGACATGCGAGGAGCTTTGCGGGCGGAGTGGGAGCAGATCTTCATCACTCTGACGGCGGCCCTATGGCGCACCCGATGGCGCAGAGCACGAACGCGAAGCTGTCCTCTCGGAAAGGCGACGACTTGCTAGGAGGCGAAGATGGTGGGAAGGTGCGCTCGTCGTATTAAGTGTTTACCGACTACACCAAAGCAGGTTAAGGTCGTGACCCTGACCTGCTAGGTAGTGATAGTGAAGCGGCGCGGTGAAAGAGAGAGCTGCTTTTGTATAGAGAATGTAGTTGTAGTGTCAGTCGTGTGTTGTAGCTGTGCTAAATTTGAGTTTTGCTTTTGAAGTTAGGAGGAGGTAGTCGAGCTGGCAATCCACGTATTATTTTGCTAATGCTCCTGTCGATCATGAAGTTGAAGTTTGAATTCGCCGCCTTTGGCTTTAAAAATTTGCGGCTCCTGTAGATAGTCACCCTCACCAACATCAACATAGGGATCAAGCTTGGGATCTTAGAACCAAAAAATCTAACCCGAACAGGAACAACCCGAATTAGAAATTTGAATTTTTTAACACATAGAAAACTGTACAGTCCTACATGAAGAAGTGTTAAGGTCAACCCCGAAATAGTAAATAAAGCATATGAGTCGGCATCGCCACTCGATGGAAACTGCTGGGAACCGCACATACTGAGTTGAAGTTTATGAGTTTTTGAAGAACTGAAAAAATCTCAATGTAATTTTGATTGGGAGGCCGCACAAGTGAGTTGTTTGTACGTGGCAAATAGAAATATTTATCGCACGTTGGAGCACGCCCATTCGTTGGCGCTACCTCAGTGAGTAAAAAAATTACGTACAAAGTTACTGGCGGGGAATCTTCTGAAAGTTTTTAATGAACTTCGACGTGTGAGAAAAAAAATAGGTGCGTTTGCGCAGCATTCGAACAAAACAACTGCTTATGTTAGAAGCTTCTTGTTGATGAATATGGACTCAATAGACGATAGTACTACTATCTTCGCCGTCGCGTCAACTACAGTTTATTGGCTCTCCATCGATACTGTTACATCTTTGTACAAACACTGCACTTTCTTTTCTAATATACCTAAATCGCTATTCTCTATCTCTCAAATTCAAAGAGTATACTGTTTAATAAAGGTTCTGAGTATTTGTTTTGCCACACAATGATCACCGGCGAATGCACTTGCTTATCTTGCTGTCATGTCGTTTCCTGTTTGTAGTCTTCGAATCGTTTGTTTAGTCTAACCGCTCGCACTCGTCGCATATCCACAGCCGTCCTGTCTACTTGCTCATCACGTTGTCCGAAAAAATTCAAAAAGGACTGACTCTGACTCGTATCGTGACATTTTGCCGTTTTCTTTGGCGCTCATCTTGTCGCCTTTTGAAATCTTTGGGAATAGTGTAGCATTAGGATTAGCGAACCTTTTAGCGTAAACCCATAGTACCCGCCAACAACAACAAGCAAGAACTAGAAAAGACCTAGCTATAGCTTGCAGTTTCCAGTGCTGCATAAATCGTCATCAGCAATTGAATAATCGAAGTATGTCGCTAGATCGGCAACGCCACCGTCACCGCAGCGCGAGTGCCGACCGCATCTCCGCCCTAACAGGAGCATCGGAGGTCAGGATGATGCCCGCAACGTCTGCTGCAGCAGCGCCTGTAGCGGGATTGGGTGGGCGACACGGCAACGGACTCGGAAGTAACCTCGTGTCGTCGGCATCGAGTGAGCTGCGCCGCGCGCGCGCGGAGCGGCAGCGGTGAATGTGAGAGCTGCAGTGATGATGATCAGGAAGCGGCAGGAACGCGAACGCGTATGATTATGAAGGCCTCACTCTAACTTCAACTGATTACTCAGGGTTTAGCCGCATGGATGCGATGACTCGGGAACTGCAGCTTGTCAGAGAGTTGATCGATCGGAGTAATAGGAGGCGGGCGGAGCGGAACTTCAGGTGAGGTCGTAACTTGAACTTTAACTTTGACGAGGCAGTTACTGGTGCTGGTGCTGAGCGCAGTACTAGAACCGTTGGAGGTAGCGGGTGAAACAGTACTTCCATGCTCAGCTGACCGATGTATCTGTCGCCTCTGGGACCCACACAGATCTCGGTGAATACGAACAGTAGCAGTAACAGTAACGCTTCGACTGCTGGTGTGGGCGCCTCTAACCCAGCAGCATCTACTTCAGCTTCTGCGCCGACGCCTAACAATACACCCTCACCTTCGCCGAGGCACCAGCAGAACCCAAACAACCGAACGGGCCGCCTCAACGCGGCGCGCCAGCTGCTGCATGAGCAGGGTGCAGGTGCTAGTGCCAGGTATAGTACACCGTACTCGCACTACAGACACGCTTCAAATGCTGGTAGTACGAATGCTCTAAATAGAAGTGATCGACTTGAGTACGCGCACGGCGATACCAGAGCGTACAACTTCAACCCGCCACCGAGAGGGACGACGGATACTACATCAGGTAATGCTGTTGCTACAAGTCACGCGAGCATCACCAACACGCTGAGCAGCAGTAGCAGCAGTGCCGAGGAACAACAAGTACAATCTCAAGCGCCTGCGCAGCCCACGCAGTTCGTCCAGGCTCCCACGGCGCGGCGAGCCAGCCGCAACCTGCACGAGATGCGCAGCGGGGGGATGAGTCACTCCCAATTTTATGCGAGCCACAGGCGCGCGGTGGCGGCAGCGGCGGTCGCGAGTCCGCCGAGGCATGGTACTGGTAGTCGTACTTCAGTTGTTGTGCCTCCGCCGCCCGCCGCGCCGCCGCTGTGGGAGTGGGCTGCACCGCCGACGACTAGCAGATGAAGCAGGCTGCGGGCGCGGAACCTGGACTCGTCGCTTCAAGCTCAAGGTGTTGGAATAACTGAGTGACAGTGAGCCGGTACTGGAGGTGAACGACAAGGGCAACGTTCTTCGAATAATGTTCACGGGGGCAGCACTGTACCAGCTCTCGCTCGTGCGAACCAGCTGGACCGGCGGCTGACGTCCGGCTCTCTCGAGAACAGTAGTGGTACAACCCAACTACAGCCCACGCCGACGCCTGCGCCGCCGACGAGCTCCACTACAGTTGCAACGCAGACAGGCGCGGACGGGGCTGCTCGTGCTGGTGCTGCGCCAGCGGAGACTGGATCCAGTGCGAGTGCGTCCAACGAAGCGCGCAGCGGCGATCATGGTGGTGAGACGGTCCCGACGATCGACAGAACAAGCGACCCCGAGCGCCTCACCTCCATGATCGCCGCCGCGCGCTAGCGGAACCGAACCCTTGCGCAAGAGCTACAAAATCATGAATTGGAGAGGATACGGAGGTTTGGGCGCGGGAACATTCGGCATGCGTTTTTGGGAGATCACGTGGATAATGGGGATGTTGATACATGAGGGAGAGAACGAGCAGACGGTCATGGTTCGTCTGACACCATGCTGAGCGTGGCGGAGCATGAAAGGTCTTCTAGTGCAGCTGCGAGTGATTTAGAAGCGGATGCTGACTTGAATGACTTGCGTACTATCAATGTAATCCTGGAGCGACTGAGGGAAACTCACTACGCAGCCAGTTTGAGTTCGATCCAGGCGGAGGGAAGAGAAAGACGAGAACGCGAACGAGAACGCGAACGAGAACGTGAACGTGCTGATCAGCGAGTGCATGACAGCAGAGAGGAGAGGATTTTTGAACGGGTTGTGGATGCTGATCGATCAAACGGCGCCGACGCTGCTGGTGGCGGGGGCAGCGGTGATACTCCTCCTGTTGACCAATCTTCTGCTGCTGCCGCAAGTGCGAATCCGAATTCGAATAACCACGATCACTTCCTGCACCACGCTGGATCATCCACTGATGTGTCGTTCGCGTCATTATCGATTTCTGATGCTGAAATATACCTGCCTCCGCCGCCGGCGGCACCACACCGCGACTGAGACTCTTCAGTCCCAACGCACGCGCAGCGGCCGATTCTGTGACAGACGCTGTGACGCCACCGCAGGCTCGAGCAGAGTACACAAGAAACATTGACTTGAGCCGAACGCGCGGACAGGGCGCTGATCAACCACTTCAATAGACATGGGTTGGGGGCGAGCACGAGCAGGCAGCGCACGACGGATAACTTACGGCTTCCACTTCCAACCCGCAATGGTAATGGAAATAATGGATGAATTTGAAATGGCAGCAGATCGTCAAGGCCAGGCGCGGGTCGACAGGTGCTGAACGTGAACCCGAGTGCGCATGCGACCATCGATGAGGACACCATCTCAGGATCTAATGTTTTCGCGGCCGGTGACGGTGCGCTAATGCAAGAAGCAGTCGCGCCGCGGCAGCATCAGCGTCACTTAACTCACGGCCCGAACCGCACGGACTGGTCATTAGAAGATGCAATGTAGAGCGTTGGGGTGCCGAGAGTACACGGGCCTGGGAGTTCACGGCCGCAACGTGAAAACGAAACTCAAGTCGATCCAGACGAGCTGGATTTTGAGATAGAGGTGGAAGATGAACTTAACGAGCTAGACGAAGACTGAGACGAAGAGCCTGAGATCATGGATCGACACGCAGCACGGACTGACTTTGGTCGCAGTTCTTCAACTTCATGAAGCTATTTACAAGCCGGTCGCAACATTCCGCATCCCTCTCGCGCCCTTCAAGCCGAGCGCATTTGAAGGTAGGCACAATTAAGATTGCAGCGGCAGCGAGCCCAGGCTGAGGAGGACCTGCTACGCCAGAGCTTGGAGTGACAATCTTGAATCGATCGTGATATGTACTTGAGCGAACTGGAGGAGATGAGACTCTCCTATTGAAGGGAGATGCAGGATGCTCTCGAGAGACGTGAAAGGTTGCGAGTCGAGTTTGTTGGTGAGCTGGAGCGGAGACGGACGACGGGCGCGGGGATAGGCCGGGCTGCTGATAGGATGAGCCCTGTTACTGGCGCTGGATCTGCTGGTAATACGGGAGGTGCGACGGGTGCAACGGCTCCTTCAGGTCGGTCGAGTCTGTTTCGCATTGGTAACACCCTGCAAGTCCCGCCGGTGAGGCCGAACATGAACAATAGACCCAACGGAGGCCGCAATACCAACAGACGCACCGCTCCAAATACTGGCACTACGAATAGCAACAGGAACGCGCTGAACCGGTCGTCCACCACGCCGACGACGCGGCGCACGGTGAGCAACTACACGGCTACTACATCAAATACGAATAGGAACTCCCGCCGTGATCAAGAGCGAACCATATAAAGTCCAACTGTTTCCGACGAAGAGGACGCAGGTGCCGCAAATGGTGTCGACACAGACAGTCAGGTGCCATTTTCGCCGCAGCACTGATGAAGCGTGGGGGTGATGCCTTTGAGCGCGGATCGCCCGGCCTTGGCTGAATCAGTTGAAGTCGATGCTGATAATGAACGTGCTTCATCAAGCGAGGCTCGTGTTGAACAGGCTACCGCACTGCGCTCTGTCTCTGCGCCGGCCCCTGCTGCTCCGCGCTCTGAGCCGTCGGAGCCCGCCACTGACAGCGAGGAAAATTGAGTTCAAATCATTGACCTCGATGTAGAAGAAGAAAACGCTCTTACGCAGCAGCGAGGTGTAGGCGTAGCGCGAATTTTACTTGAAGGCGAAGTTACTAGCAGCAACGTCGCAGCCACCGGAGAAGAAGAATAGGAAGAGCGCAGTATTGAAACGGTGCGGAGCGAGACCACCTCGGCTGAGACAACGGTCACCGGGATCGCGCAGGATGTTGCTAATCGTATCGTTACAGTTGCGACGAGGAGGGTGGAGATGCTGCAAGCTAATGCGCAAGAAGTTCTTGTATGAGATCCCAACTCTCAGTCGGACTCAATAGAGCTTGAGGAAGAGCAGAATGAAAATGATGACCACGCCGACGTGGAGATCGCCGACGGCGTACAGATACGCACCGCAGCAGATGGACCTGACGACGACGCGCACTCGATCACCTCCATCGCATCTCTGGACGACCTGGGCTCGTTAACTCCGTCACATAGATTAGAATCAATTGAGTCTGCTGTAGATGATCTTGAACTTGATCCAACCGACGCCGACCTGCCACGTCACGGCATGCCTGCGAACATGATCACTATGTCGGCGCCGATTCAACCATTGTAGAGATGAGAAGAGCAAGTTAGAATTGAGATGGAGGGTAGACGAAACGGTGTTAGTGTGGTTAATCGGGAGGGTGGTGGTGGTGAAACAGCTGGTTGGGAGGTTGCGGTTAGTCCCGACGGGTACTTGTCTGATGTAGATGTTGGACAGATACCTGTGAATCTCAGCGAACACATGGATATGGGTAATATGGGATCGAGCTCGGATCAATTCCTCGACATCGACTATGACACGCAGCAAGAGTTCGCTCAGAACGGCTTGTTGGGGCGAAACAGTAGTTCTCACAACTTGAACCGTCATAGCAGTTCGCAGAACCTGAACCGACTGGAGCGACTTAGTCAGCTGCTACCCTCTTCTGACACCGAAACTCGAAATGAGCAGTACTGACTCGAAACAGCTCGGATAGGACATGCTGAAAACATTGTGTCTCTCGCACGGGCGCGGATGCTGCCCAGAAATCTGATGAACACGTCAGGTGCCAGCCTCTTGTCTGCTCGCGAGTCCGTTGATGCCGACGCTCCGTCTTTCCAGACGCCAGACGCTGCAGGCTCACGTGATCGCAACAACTCGGAGGTGAGTGTACTGACTGCAAGGACTGACACGCGGGTGCTGTAGCAGAGTGATTTAGAACTCGAAGTGGATTATAACTTCGATTTTGCGTCACCACGCGAGCAGCTAGATCCACTGGACGCGTCGATAGATGCTGATGAGGCTGGACCTGGAGGAAGTGGCACGGGCAATATTGGTGGTGGTCTACTCCGCCGCACGCCGCCACCCCGCGCTTTCGAGTACGTACGTGGTGCTGATGAGACACGTGGAGGTAGACATCGAAATTTACTCGGTGCGCGGGCAGTCAATTACGATATGAGCGGCGAAAACTTGCTTACCTACGACGAAGTTGTTCGGCGCAGCAGCCCCACCGTGGTTGGAAATGGAAGTACAGGTACACTAGCACGCTCTCCGTTGTCTAACAACAACAACAGCAGCAGTAATGTGTTGCTAAGACGAGGCACTGGAACCGGCGGCACGACCAGCCACCCCGATAGTGCACCGCCGGTTGCGGTGAACGTTGGCGGCCAGGCTACTCAGGAGTCACCAAGGCGCGTACGAAGTGATGAAGAAGACGCTGGCGATGGATCTGTGCCATCTGATTCTCCCCGGGAGCCACTTGAGGGAGTGACACGAGTTGAACCTCTAGAACGTATCGCAGCAAGACGCGTGCCGTCCACTGGTACAACGGCAACACCAGGAACAACCACTGGGCCCTTCCAGTCGTGAAGAATGAACTTGATGTTCAATGCCACGCACCCCCAGGGCGGCCTAATCTGACGGCACAACGCCAGTCTCGAGAGTTTGCGGCTGGAACGCGAGCGCGAGAATGATATGAATGTGTCGATCGAAGACATGAATTGATCTGATAATGAAAGATACGAAGTGTCACCAAGGAGTGGCAGGGTGCTGATCTCGAGGAGTGTGACCACCAGCGCTAGAGCTCGTGGTCATAGGGCGAGGGAGATATCGGCGGCTTAGAATGGACCTGCTCCTGCTGAAAATCAAAATGAAATTATCGTGGATGATGCGATGGCTGCCGCTGCAGAATCGGGCGCGACAGGCGAGGCGGATACCGGTGAGACGGCTCATCCACCGCTAACACCACTCAGCCGCGGGCAGATGCGGATGGCTTCGCTATCGGAACGCGCAGCAACGCACTTCGCCAGCTGACAGCGTGCGGCCGCGGCCTGAGAAGCGGCACTGACTAGAAGACCCCCTGAGTCACGTGTAGCGGTCACAGCAGCAGGTGGGCTTGTGGAAACGCGTTCAGGAACTGGGTCGACTGCTGCGTCTTCTAATACACGGCCAGCGTCGACGGTGACACACAGAGCAGAGGCAGCTTCGAACTTGAACCTGGTGTGCACACCCGTAGACAACAGCAACAACACACCCACAGCGGGAGGTAAGGCAACTGAGTTGGCTGGCGGCTCAGGATCCGGGCAAGGTGGAAAGCTGTCACTGGACAAAGAAAGGCAGTGCTGCATCTGTTTCCAGGATATCGGCGATCAGACGTGCGCACTCGTCCCTTGCGGCCACACGAAATACTGCCGCCAGTGCGCGCAGACGGTGGCGGCGGCGTACGGCACCTGCTCATTGTGTCGGCACCAGATTCATCACGTGCTGCCGACGTATGGGTAAATAGAAGTACTTTGAGTTTAATTTTAAAGTAATATTGTTCGTTGAAAATGAAAACCTTTATTTGGAGTGAATTTTGGAAATTTTGCATAGCATCTTTTATCGGTAGTATAGCCTAGTAACAGTTACAGTAAGCAAAAGCATTTTGTTGTTATCACGTGTACACGCTCCTCAAACTCATAAGCACGAATAATGGAACCCAGTGTTCGTAGTGCGACATCATTCAGTCACGAAACGACACTGAGCCTCAGCGACCTACTTGGTCCCTTGATCTATCGGTAAGAATTGTAGCACGATAAGTGTTGTTAATGTAGTTGCAGAACGTACCTATGAGTAGTTGAGTAAGTATTCACGGTTAGGTTAGACGGAAGAACTGCTGTTGATCACAAAACGATATTCTGAATTGAACTTTATTCATCTTGCCATTGTCATACGTCACTCTTGTTGTCGGTTCGTCGTTGCACGTTGTAGCCTGTCTGTCCTGTACTCATATCCAACGCTCACTGTTTCTCTTTCTTTACAAAAAAAAATTGAACCCGAACTTGGCTCAATGATACGCGACTTTCCACAGTTGATGACCTAACCGACCCAACACTCTTTTGCTTTTCTTTCTGTCTATTTTTGAGTACACGCAAGTCCAAAGCCATGTCTTCCTCGTCTTCATCGTCCACTTTCTACGAGGGCTCGCACGCGACGGCCGCGCCTGCCGCCTACAAGTACAAAAACGCGAAAAAAGACTTCACAGGCAGCATCGAAGCAGAGGAAGTGGTCGCGTACCATACAAAAATGAAGAACTTATAGTGAAAGCAGCAGCAGTAGTGCTGGAGGGGGTGGACACGAAACTTACTAATAAGCAGGGCGGGCAGGTGCTAATCGAGACGCTGGGTTTGAAGATCGAGAGGATGTAGTGAAGCTCAGGCGTAGATGCAGAGGGAGATGACGATATTGGAAGAACGTGAGTAGTAAACAAGCGAAGAAAATGTAGTGACCAACGTAGACTGATCAGGTAGTGAGCGACTTAAGTTGTAGTGAGGAGAAAAAATAGGTGAAGATTGAGAAGGAGACGAGTGAAGGGCTGAGGTGATTAAGGGTGGAGCTTGGTGAGATGGAGGTGCTGAAAGAGCTGAATTTGGGTGCAGTGGAGGTTGACGAAGTAGAAAAAGCTGAAGTTGAAGTAGCAGAATCAAAAGAGAAAGACGTGGAATGGGTAACCAAAACAATCACGGACCTGTGCCTCCTTGCGAACGACCTCCAAATTAAATTGAAAGATGTCGAGGAGTCGCACACGAGGGAACTTGCGGCCGCGAGGTAGTGACTCGAAGAAATTTGCTGTTGAGTTGAAGGAACGAGTGGAGAAGATCGAAGCAGATGTTGGTGATCGTGATGGAGGTAGTGACGACGATGAGTGATCCGAAAACGCTGAGGACAAAATGCGCGATGCCGAAGCTCAGATGCAAACCGAACGCGAGAAACAGTGACTTGCGGACGAGCTGAGTGACTAGTAGGGCGCGAATGCAGCGCCTCGAGGAGGAGAACACGAGTCTGAAAAAGAGCAACGAGCTTTTGGAGCACACGGACAGCATCCACGCGCTCGCCCTGGACGAGCGGGAGGCGGAGCTTCAAAGTGAAAAAAATGGAAAAATCGACCTGGAGTAGTGAAGTGCTGCGGCTCGAGTAGAAGCTGCTGGCGCTGCGGGACATCGAGGGCCAGCTGATGCTGTCTGGTGCTGTGTCCTATGTGGGGTTCGACCTGCTGGTGCGGCAGTGAGTGGAGCGCGCGGCGCGCGAGGCCGCGGCCGGGCGGCTCAAGCGACGGGACGTGGTTGAGGGATTGTTTGGGAGGTTGGACCGGTTTCTGGCGGTGAGAGTGAATGAGCCGCTGGTGCTGGAGCGAGTGTGGGGCGCGTGGAAACAAGCAACTGCTGCGAGGGGTGGTCTGGAGTGCCCGCCTGCGCCTGTCGACGATATGACTCGTCAACCAATACCAAAACCAGTACCAAAGCAGCCATATACTAACGAGCGACGTAACTCTGCTTCTTCCAAACACAGAGAACGCATGCTGGCAGTGTTCGGCGGCGGCGGTGGCGGCGCAGATGGTGATAGTGAGGAGTGCATGCTATGCGAAGGACTGTCTGTGTCGTGCGCGATGTGCAGAGTTAGGAGCAGGAAACAAATGAGAGCCGACAAGGCGGTTGTCAATTAATTACAGCAAGTAATGCCAACATAAAGCATAAGATAACGAAGTGTTAAGGAGTTGAGTGGTACTGTACGACATAAAAAATGCATAACGACTAATAACGCAACTGAAACTTTTGCATGACACAACTGTTTATTACTGCTGCCTATGTATAATAATGTTGAGATGACTTTTCGAAACGTCTGTCGTGTCTAGTTGTCGTGTCGCTTTCGGGCTTTTTATATTCAGTTCATTCGGACGGACAACACTCTATTTGGGATATTCGTAAAACTCTACGTCGAACACGAACTATACTTCACTAACCTAAATTATATTCGCACTCAACGTGTCCAACCTAAATAGTTAGCCAAGTGAGACCAGGAGTACGGAGCGTTTCACAACACGAGGAGGAAAAAAAAAGAATTTTTCAAGATGGCGGAATCTCAAGCCTACTTCAACTTCCGCGCGCAGATCGAGCACCTGAAGAACTCGCACGGAGGGGAAGGCAGAGGAGAAACTGCGCCACCGCTGGCCGGCAAGCTCGGCCAGCAGGCGCCGAAGGCGATGAACCCCAACACCGTCGGCAAACCCGGCGACGGCTTTAACGCGAAGGATTTCCAGTTCCCCGAGGTCGAGATGCTCAAGAAGCAGGGGAACGACTTCTTCTCGTTGAACCTGTTTCCTATGGCGGTGGCGGCCTACTCGGAAGCGATTATGAAAGTGCACCAGGTGGTACAGGAAAAAAATGGTTTAGGTCCTCCGCCTGTGAGTGATGACTCGACGACGGATGGAAGTGCAAAGGACGATGATGAGAAGTTACGTGAAGCGACGGGGCAGCGGGTGCCGAAAGACCGACTGGCTGGCTGGACGGATGCCGAGAGAGAGGAACTGCACAAGAAGACGGTCGAGGTCATTATGGCTGAGAACGCAGAGGGTGAGATTAAAGCGGGGAGCGCGCGCGATTTGCTGAGCAAGCTGTTTTGCAACAGGAGCAACTGCTTCCACAAGCTGGACAAGTTCGACGAAAGCATGGGCGATGCTGAAGAGTCTGTTCTCATGGACCCTGGTTTTATTAAGGGGTACATGAGAAGTGCGCAGGCGGCTTTGAAATTGATCGCGCCAGAGAAGGCTATGCAGTATTGTTTTGAGGGGATGGCGGCGGACGAAGCGGCTGGCAACGGCGTGAATAAAGTTTTGATGATGCTGCTTGGTCAGGCCAAAGCCTTGGAAATTGCTGTCAAACTATCCGCTCCTGCAGGTGGGTGGGAGAGCACGTCGCCTGATGAAGAGAAGGCTAGTGGTGGTTCGGAGTCGCAGTCGAAAAAAGCTGCTAAGGCCACGATGGGAAAAGTGTACTGGGACTTCAGCGTCGAGAATAAGATGGTGAAGGAGGTCAAGGACAAGGGCACCGGGAGAGAAAGGACTGTCGATAGCATGGCCACCGTGATGAGCTGCAAGATGACCATCGAGATGATGAAGAGCCGGCCGGTGGTGAGTGCGTTTGAGGTGGTCGAGGAAAAAGGTAATCTGGCGAAGGGCGGGGCGGCTTCGAACGGGCTGATGGGGAAGAACCTGACGGAAATTACTGGTTCGAGCGAGGCGCCCAAGTACAAGATCCGGATTAAATCTGAGGGACCTGGTGGGGGGCCACTTCTTGATGTGTCGTTTGTGGTTTAGCTTATTATTTAAAATGTCTTCTGAAAACGCTTTCATTACTATTACTTTGATGATACATATATGATATATCCCACTTATGCTGGTACCTCTTCGGGGAACAAATAAATAAAAAACATTTCATAACTATATTAATTCTCAGGCGGCGCCAAGAACGTGCAGATGATGGAGTACATGGTCGGCTTCGTCGAAAAGGACAACGCCCAAACCGGTTTAAAAAAAGGTATGCTCATCCTCTCCAACAAGGACAAAGGTTCTTTAGTTCTCAAGGCCCGCGACACGCCTCCTTTTGGCGACGACACGAGGAACGGGCCCGCGTTAACCGAGATAAAAACCGTGGCCGACTTCTTCGCCAACATGGACAGGGTGCTGCCGAAAACGGTGGAGGAGATCGTAAATAAGAAGCCGTCCAGGGCGCCGCTGGGGCCGAGCGGTGCGCCTGAGATGGGTCACATCGCCGCCTACATGGAGATGCTCGACGACTTCAACACGCTGAAGGGCAAGACGCCGCCCGCTGTGTTCGAGGAAGCCAAGAAGGAATATCTCGATAAATTTTTAGCTGCTCATCAGGATGCTAATACCGCGGTCAAGGCGAAGATGAAAGTGGCTGGTCTTACGCAAAATTTATTCGAAAGATGGGTGGCGTGGAGTGCGGAGGACGCGCCGCCGGAGGAGGAGATGAAGAAGATCGCGGAGGAGAAGGAGGCGGCATTGAAGAAGGCTGCGGGTGGTAAGTCATCTGCAGCGAAAAAAGAAGAACCGAAGATCGTGGACGTGACTGAGCAGGAAGCTGAAAAGGAAAAGGCTAAGGAGGCTGCTGCGACTAAGGCCAAGGTTGCGAAGGAGCTGGAGGAAGCTAAATTGAAGGCGAAGGCGAGCGTGAAAAAACAGGTCGAGGAAGAAAAGAAGAAGGCTGCATCACCCGAGAAGAAAGCGCCCGCTCCTGCTGAGAGCACCAGTGCGTCTTCTACTTCCTGCTGCAAGGCCGGCGTGTGCACTGAGGTCGAGGAAGAGAACGGCGGCAGCTCGCCAGTTTTGCTCACTGACTCCGCCGGCACGAAGAGCGCGTCGATCGACACCGCCGGCAGGTCCGCTGAAGAAATTGCCAAGTCGATAATCAAAGATCCTTTTCTGCTTAAAGCAGCTGACGAAGCGATTTTGAAAAAAGGAGGGAAGCCTGTGCCGCGACCGTCCGATCCGTTCGCGAAGGACAGTCAATTATCTTCGAGTGAGGTTGTGGTGAACGTGAAGAAAGAGGAACCGAGCTGTTTTGCTGGAATCATCCAGTCGATTTGCGGTTAAGATGGAGGTGGTAAATCGAGGTGTTGTACTTGAAAAAAATGCACTCAAGAACTTTCTATTTTCTAGAGAATACACTGACTGACTATGACACGAGCAATGCGAATTTAAGCTGAATCTGAATCTGATACACTTGATCATGACCAAGAGTCCCACAATACAATTACTTCTTCTTCTGGTTTTTCGATTTGAGTGGGATAGTCACGAGAGAAAAGTGGGAAAACCAGTATTGTATAAAGAAAAGTCTTCAACGTGCATGAATCTCAAAGTGAGTGTCTCAGTCAAAGAGTGCTGTCATAAAAAATTTACAACATCAATTACAAGATGCTCGCCAACCTCGGCTTCTACCTGCGCACCTGCGCGGTGTGCATTATCATACCGCTCAGTATTTTTGCAGGACTAGCCTACAACTGGCTCTCCACAAAATCCATGCCGGAAGCGACCATCTTCGCGACCATGATCCCGTTGACTGGGGGGTGGCTGATTCCCAATAGTTTGAGCCACGGCGTGCTAGGCGGCGTTTTTCAGCCCACTAGGGGTCTGGACGTGGAGAACCCGGTGTGCTGTATGCATACGCTTTGAGGGTTTAAAAAAGACGGCGCTGCGTAGGCTAGAACGATGGGGCTGGCGGCGGCTGCTGGGGCTGGTGCTGAAGAAGATGCTTCGTCGTCTAGTTTCGCGAGTGAAGCTACTTTAGCTAACGGTAATGCGCCGGCTGAAACCAAAGAGATCTTCGTCTCCATGCCCGGAGGCGGAAAAATGCCTGCCTCAGGTTTAGGCATGTGCTGTCGCTGAAACGCCTACGAATACGAGGCAGTTTATCGGCAGGTGCTGCACTACTTTCTATTAGGCGGCCGGCACCTGGACACCTGAAACCTGTACCTCAACCACGGCCCAATTGCCAAATAGATCGACGACTCGTTGAACAAGTACAACATCTTAAAAGACAGGAGTGAGGTGTTCCTAACGACAAAAGTATCTGCTTGGCACTTCGGACGGGAGACAGTGAAGCAGCTGGTTCGAAATATCTTGACGAGGCCCTACATCCAAGAAAGTGAGCATTATAGCGAAATCCGCACGTAGTAACAAGCCGTCTGAGGGGAACTGGACTGCAGCTGGGGACGCGATCAGGTTGCAGTAGTGAATGAGCGCATATTGCACTTGGACCTAAGGTGGGTCACATTGACTTGCTGCTGATGCACGTGCCAGCATCGATGTGAGCTCTGAGTGGGATGGCCACGGGCGTCGCTAGTTAGTGAGTGCGTGTAAAAAAATTTAGATACCCAAGGGTGTAGGCAGGACACGTGGCTGGGTCTTTCTGAATTAAGAGAGGAGGGCTTGATCAAAGAAGCGGGGGTGTCGAACTTCAACAAGCGGCATTTGGACGACATTCTGTCGCTGGGGCAGACGAGCTACGGGATCTTGAACGGCACGAATCTGAGTGAGAAAAAGAAGTGACAGAAGAAGCCCATCAAAGTCGCGCCAATTGCTTAGAACCAGGTGCACTTCACACCTTTTTCACCTGACAGCAAGCGGGAGACGGTGTGATACTGCCTGTCGAAGAATATATAGGTGATGCCTTATGGCTCGCTTGGCGGCTTGTTGACCTAGTAGCAAGGTCGACGAGTTCAACAAAAACAGCAGTGGCGGAGGCGGCGGCGCGAAGAACATGATCAAGCGCATCGCGGATAAACACGGGAAGAGCGTGCAGCAGGTTCTGTTAAGATGGGCGGTGCAGTACGGCCAGACCGGAGTTGACAGCACGAGGGACGGCACCGTTAGGAAAAACCTGATTGCGGTAATCCCAGGAACCGGGAAGCCGAAGCACATGGAGAGCAACCTGGGGATTTACGACTTTGTTTTAGATAGCGGAGATATGGAGCGGATGCGCGAGCTGAGGGAGGATAAAACACTGGAGGGTGTAATTGCGGCAGATGACATGGTCTGGCCGGAGGGGCTGTAAGCAAAGGACGCTTAGAACGTAAATTTTGGAATCTGATTATGACATATACATAAAGAACTTAGTGGAACGAACGAAGTACATGGCGCAGCCATTGATGGTTGGAGAAACATGTCATCTACGTACACGTCGAAAATATTTGAATTAAAACTACTTCTTCTACCTGCTACTTGTTCTGTTGATGCATATGCGGCTGGTGTTTCCTCTATTGGGAGTCGTGAAGGGACATAACTTGGGAAACGACCATCTAACTCCACGTTGTCTACTTGAAGAGTTAGAGAGAGACACAAGTCGTAGTTTGTTTCACCAGAATTTGTAGTTTCAGTTTCACCGTCCTCTCTACTTTCGAGCCGCCTATTCTAGGAGCGGCTTGTTATTCTAAGTAACGAAACATCATAAATCGAAAAAGATGAGCAAAGTCACCAAACGCAATACGATCTCGAACTACGGGACCGCGGGGGCCGCAAGTGCGGCCGGCGCAGGTGGTGGCGGCGTGAGTCGACGCGAGCTGCAGTGACAGCAAACACAGCAGTCTAAACAGGCTGCCCAGTAGCAGTCAAACTCAAAATAGAGTGCATCGTCCTCGTCAGGTTCGTCATAACCTTAACCGCCCAAGATGTCGCCGAGAGGTTCTCCTGCTCGTGGTAGTAAAAGTTGAAATTAGTGACGATGCAGACGACGACGCGTGCAGTCGCTCATCGGCCGGCAGTTCGTTGAGCGCGAGCTGACTGAACTGGGAGGAGTACTTCTACGAATCCCCCCAGCTCCCCGACGACGATCCACTCCAGCAAATACTGAACAGCAACCCGTGACACAGCACGTCGAGGAATAGGACATCGTGGGCCTCGTCGGCGGTGATCGCGCTGTTTGGGGCCGGAGCGCAAGATGCAGTGAGCACCGACGAGGCCCACGCCCACGACAAACAGCGCAATAAGTGACGGTGACAGCACCAATATATCCAGCACCTGGACCGCCGCAAGTACTGAGAGTTCTACTACGCCTGGGACCGGTACTTCGCGGAGTAGTAGCACGTTCAAGGTGCTGTAATGAACTGTACCGCGTGTTCGTGCGGGGCGAGGGGTATCCGGCAGATCAAGGCGTGGGGTTCCTGAGTGACAGCGAGGATGAAGGTGAGGCAGATGGTGCATTAGATGAAAATGAAAAACCGGATTTATACAATGTTAAGCGGTGACTCAAGCGCAGGAGCAAGGATAAATATACTACAATCGATGCAGATGCAGACGCAGATGCCGAGCAAAACCTCACACTTTCTGCGCAACAGGCAAGTATTCGGGCTAGAGGTTTTCTGACAATCATGCTCAACGACATTCGTCCAGGAGAAGGCCTCTGGTACATGCTCTACAATTGGCCAGAGTTCAAAAGATTTTGGCGCCTCAACCTCGCGCTCCTCACGTGCATCTTGTTGCTATGTGGCTTCATGCTAGGTGAGTGAATGCAGGCGGGGCTACCTTTCATGAGCATCCCAGGCATCCACCACCACCTGTTCTGAGGGAATTTCTTTGGTGTGAATTTGGGTGATGATTTCGGAAACGGCAACCAGTTCGGCGGCGGAATTTGGGGCTTCCAAGCGAGCTAGATCTACAGGCGCTTTATTATGGTGTATGTAGGAATGTTCCTGCTGGCTTAGTAGGTAGATGTGGTGAGGGGGTGTGCCAGGTTATCAGGTTGTATAGGACGACCAATTTAGCGATAATAGGGATAGGAAGGGAGGTTCATGATGAAACAACTGAAAGAACAGGAACAACAAGCACCAGAGGACGGCGTCGCCTATAACTGGTGGGGATATGCGCATCGGTTGAAGGATACTACTGATCCGCGACCCGGAGTGAAGCGACGTGCACCGATGGGGGCTGCCGCATTCACAATCTGAGTCCATTGTGTATACAGAAGAAGAAGACACTGTAGAAAAAACAGCAGATGAAGTCGCAGACAAGCCTGCAGTACCAACGAAAGGCGTCTCCCACCCCAAGGGCCGTCTCTGGCGCGCACGCATATAGCTAGAGATCATCATCTAGGAGGTGTTTTTGCTGGCGGTGTACTACCACGTGATCGTCTCCCTCTTCCTCTCCACCTACTACATGTACATCGACCGCTTGGACGTGGAGCGAGAGAAGTTCAATACGACTGGGGACTGCGTGAAGGTGTATTGAGACTGTTAGTAAGAACGGGTGGAGCACGAAAAATTGCTAGAAGTCGAAATTGGGCAATGGATACGGTAAGGGAGAGGGTGTTTGTGGTTATAGACCGTATTGGGACGGGTTCGACGGATTTCAGGTGACTGTTGGGTTGAGCGGACTGAGTGAGTGGCCATTGTTCAGCACTGTCAGCGGGCTGTGGTGGCTGTATGATGATGCGGAGATCGTGGAGGACTGAGAAAAAAAGTTGGCAAAGGCTGATGCATTGGACGAAGATTGAAGTCCGGTGGTAATTGGGAATGACTAGTGAGTTGGATGCATTGGATGACGACGACGAGGACGGGGACGCTGCTGCGGCATGAAACAAGGCTTGAGAGGCGTGAAAAGCGTGAGAGCTCGAAGAGTGAAACAAGAAGCGATATGGACCCGACGCTTGATGGAGGGAAGTCGTGAGCGAGCTGATCACCTTTCCGTCGCAGTACCTGCACTACGGGGTGAGTGAGCTAACTTACACGACCAATCTCGGTGAACTGCAGGAGAAGGTCTTCTTGGCGGAAGCGGTGCCCACGGCGGAAGAGTTGTAGTGAGAAGGAGAGGTAGAAAGTGGCGGCGGAGGAGCGAGCGGCGGCTGAGGCCGAGCGATAAAAAGCAGCAGAAGAGGCAGCATGAGCGGCTGAGGCGCAGAAGGAAAATGCTGAGATAGTGTGAAATATAGTGGAAGATGAGATTGTTGCTGGTGGTGCGAACGTGAGCGATGCGTGAGTGATGATGGACCTCGAGGCGTTGACATGAACAAATGCAAATTCCACGGAGGTTGCCACTCCTGGTGCATGAGAGGTAACAGAGGTATCAGAAGCAACAGACTCAATAGAGGTGAGCAATGCAACCGACGTTGCAAATGCTACACCTACCACGACACAGTAGCCAGTACAGCAACAGCAGGAAGTCGATAATCGCCTTCGGTACCGGAATTTTTTCTTCTCAATGCCTTTGATGCCTTGAGCATTACGCGGCACCGACCCCACCAAAACCGTTGGCCACTTCATCGCGCGCATCGACTTCGCGCCAGTTTGAGAAAGACTGGATGTGATGATTTGGGCCCTCGAGTACGTCCACCTCTCTATGGAGCGCGTCTGCTTCGCCGTGGTCGTGGTAGGCTTCGTGTTGCACCTCCTCGGCTAGAACGATTTATTAGATCCGTTTCCACAATGATTGTGGGGCCGCGGCATCGTGCCTGTGCTGAGCGGGGTCATAGAGTTCTTGATCCTGGGCGGGATATTCAGGTGGCTTTACCGCGAAAAGAACGACTTCATGTTTCTAATCCGCTGGGAGATGGGCTACTTGACGGTGGAGAACGATGACGATGCGCGAGAAATTAGGAAAAGGATTGATGAGATGGGGATAGGCTGGGCACGCGCGGCCTGGTTCATGTGTGGAGCTAAACAGCCGCGGATTTAAGAAGGTTAATGAAGCTAGGGGTGGTAGCTGAGTAGAAAATGAAAATGTGAAGATCTGCTCGTAGGGTATGGGTAGAAAGAGCAGCGAGCGACTTATTGCTAAGCTTTAGCTCGAAGAGAAGCAACAACAATGATTTTTTTTGGCATAGCTTGAAGAGAAGATGAACGCGAAAAGATGTGTTTGTTATGAATATGAAATTATGTAGTTTCACAAAAAAAATAAATAAATGGAATGAATTGTGGAGTTGAGACGAGTTCAGGTATTGAGAATGCGCCAGTCCGCCGATGCGATCGCTTCTATGCGCGCCGGCGGTGGGCATCACCGACTTATGTGTACCTCCACTGCTGTATAGAACGAAACCGATGTTGTGATTGATGTAACCACGTGTACTGCACGTTGAGGTCGTTTTATTTGGGCATGGCTGGGGGATCGAATGACTACGAGATGAAAACGATCGATGAATTTCTATTTGACTTTCAGTTTCAATGGTTCGAAATAAGTACCTATAAGTCAAGTGCGTTTAGTCTTAGTGCGTTGTAAGCGTGCGTTCGAAAAGTCGTAGTCGTCGTAGTCGTAACTGGGAACTCAAGCAAGCAAATTTTTATCGCGTCTATTACACCGTAAGAAACTATATTTACTCGCCAGTCAAAGTTTTTACGTACGACACAGTACTACAGCTACATAGCGATTTTCATCTTCAGGTGAAGGCTAAGCATAAACATAATCAAAACTTACTAAAGTCAAGGAAACACAACTCATAAGCCATGGCCCTTCTCGATCCCACCGCGCCCGTGCGCGCGCTCTGCAAGTACATCGTGGCCGAGGCCAAGACCATCCTCGTCGACCTCCCCGAGGCCAGAGAAGAGGCCATTAGCGTCATCATGCAGGTGTCTGAAATAATTGGGGGATTGATTAGCGACGGCTCGACGGCGACGACGTTGATTAGGATGAAGGGATTTCTGATGGACATGATCAGGTGCGTGGGCTTAAACGTGGAGATGGCTGCGTAGATGGCGGGTGGTGCGGGTGAGCTCGGATGAATGTGATAGTAGCAGAGCGAGTGGCAACGCGACGGTGGTGAAGTGATAGTAGCAAGTGGTCCCTGTTCAGCAAGAAGGGCGGCAAGAGCGGCGGTGCGGGCGGCGACTCGGCTGGAGCTGCTGCTGGTAGTTATTCCTCCATGACCTTCCAGAACTTCGAGACTATGGGCCGGAAGAACAAGCTCAAACTCATCCGCAAGATCACAAAGGACATCCGCGCCGAACTGTCTGTTCTTGAGACGGCGATGCTTTTTGCGGATAAGAAAAAACGTCCAGCGAGTCAGCTCAAAGATTACCCCGAAGCCCAAGCTTTTTGGGAAAAGCACTTCAACGGCGAATCGGCGATGGTGCCGTGGGCTCTGTTTAGAGGTTAGATCGAAAAAGAATTTCGTGATGATGAGTGAGTTATGGGGAAGGGTAATGGGGAGGATGAGGACGATGTTGATGAAAAAGATGACGATAAGGAAGTAGGTGCAGGCGAGAAGGCGAACAAGGACTACAAGAAGAAGCAGAAAGAAAAACAGAAGAGCAAGGGCGACGGCAAGAAGGACAAGAAGTGAATCGTGATGGACATGGTGCTGCCGAAACTGGAAAAAATTCTAGTAGTTGACGGCCACGCCAATGTGACTGTGTACTCGTTTGAAAATTGTTTTAAGACGCTGGGGGTGCGGACTTTAAGAGATGTGCTGATCAAGATGGAGGAGTAGTGAAGTGGCTTGAAAGAGGATGTTCTTCATCAAGGTGCGTGATGCTAAGAAAAAATGGGCGATTAGAGACGAGTATGAAGACGCTGGATTTGTCAAAGTTCATGCTACAATGACTTTATGAGAGTTGCGGAAGCTGATCACGCGCGCGCACATGACCAAGTGACAGATCAAAGAGGAAGAGGAGGCGGCGAATGCTGCTGAAAATGATAGTGACGATGGAATTGATTCGCCGGCGACGCCGCGTGAGGATAAGAAGGCTGCCAAAAAAAAGAAAGAGGTATTCGATAGTGACGAGGAATCAGAGGACGACTCCGAGGAGGAGAGCGAAGAAGAGGAGGACCTAATTCCGTTTTTAGGTGAAAGTGCGTTTCAGTTCGCATTGCGCAGCAAGGAGGCGGGTGCTTACGGTGAAGGCGGAGGAGATGGAAAATTCGGTGAAGATAAACAATTAGACGAGGTGGACAAGGGGAAAGCACTTTTTGTTAAGATCCCTAGAAAAGAAGAAAGGAAATTCATTTTGCAACAGCTGTCTAGTAACGACTTGTGTGTGCTGGAAAAGCCGTTGACTGATAAGCAAAAAACCAAGTTAGCTGAAAAGAAAAAGCGTGCCGAAGAGAAGAGGAGGCTGAGTGTTGGAAGTAGTGCGTCGAAGAACAGCGACGGTGGTTCTGATGCGGCGACGAGTGCAATGACGGACGCGTCGGACCTTGCTGCGATGGAGGACTTCATCAAGGAGATGGAGTTGCAGGATCACGTGTTGACTGGAGTAGATAATGCTTCGACCATGACCCCGGGTAGCGACGGCGGATTGAGTCGGAGCGGTAGCGCTGCTACTTCCGCATTGTGATCGCCGAGAGATCAGAGAGATTGAGAAAAAGATGCGCGACGGATCGCGATGGCGCAGCTCGTAAAAAAGATCGACTTCGAGTCCAAGCTCAACGACCTCATGGAGGAGAGGAACAGGAGCTGGGCTGCGAACCTGTCGTTACAAGAAATCTTAAATGATGACGGCATGTGATAGTGACCTTCGTCATGAGCTGGTGCACGGCTTCGGCAGATCAGAGAGCGTGGCCACTTTTTTGATTGAATTGAGCATGTGCAAGGAAAAACTTGTGTACAAATATGTTGAACCTATGATGCGCGAGATGGCCACCAACGTCATCATGCTGCACAAAGAATATTTAGGAGATTCAAGAAGTGGCGGCAAACAAATTCTTTCATTCACCAAGGACGGCATCGAGGAGATCGACCTGAACTACAGCGACGTCCAACTCAATTATTTATGTGAGCACGTTCAGAACGAGTTCATCGAGCCGCAGTTTCGCGAAGTGTTCGAGGGGCTGGTGGCGCATTGTGAAGAGCAGGTGCGCCAGCCTTGCGACAAGCTGAGGCAGAAGTACGCGATGGGCGACTAGTAAGTGATATCAGAAGACGAAGGCCGAGGGCCGGAAATCTATCTTGACGAAAGAGGAGAAGCTGCTGAAGTGAAAAGGTAAATTAGGTGGTCGTAAGGGATCGGGGGACGGCATGAAGTTGTCCGACGCACAGATCAGAAAGATCGAGATGATCGAGGACATGGAGAAGAACAGGGTTTTGGGTCGGAGAGACTTCGTCATGCCGGTGGCACAGCGTCGGTCGAGAGAAAACCTGTTGAGGTTGAAGAGATTGCCGATCAAGATCGTGATCCTGGGCGGGGGATATTGCGGGTGCACGGCGGCGGCGCTGCTGAGTAAGTTTTGAAATTTTTTTTCAACAAAAAACGCGTTTACGGATGCAAATAAGTTCTCCCACCGGGACTCGAACCCGGGTCGCCAGAGTGAAAGTCTGGTATCCTAACCAACTAGACTATAGGAGAAGATGAAATCGAGGCGTGAACTGCGGTCAAGAAAACGTATTTTGCTATTTCGTAGACGAACACTTGCGATTATGTGTGCCTCTTTGCCTCTATGTTCTAAACGGACCGGCGTCACTGTATATGTCATTCATCAAAAGTTGTTTCAGATATTTCAACAAGCGGAAAATTACTCTCAAGATCAGTCAACAAAAAGCCTTTTTCTTCATAATCCGCAGGCGACCTCGACAACGTGGAGCTCATCATGGTCGACAAGAAGGAGTACTTCGAGAACTACCTGGCCGCCCACCGCATGGCCGCCCACCACGAGTGCGTCTAGGAATCGACGTTATTACATGAAGATCATCTGGGAAAAAACGCGCGGTTCGTGCTGGGGAAGGTGACGAAAGTCGAGCGCGACCATGTTGAGCTAGATTATGGACAAGGCGGGATGTTACATTTCGACTTCTGCATCATCGCCATGGGATCGAGCTACAGCAGTTTGATCAAGACGCAGAACGCGTCGCTGGAGCACAGGAAGCAGGAGCTCATGCAACAGATGCATCTCAACGACGACGCGGATACTATTCTTGTCGTTGGCGGTGGCGTGATCGGGTGCGAATACGCAGGAGAGTTGGCGTAGAAGTACAATCCGAACTACCACAAGAACAGGGACAAAGATCCTTTATCTGATCCAGACTGGGTGCCGATGAAGAAGCGGATCGTGATGGTGCACTCGAGGTCTAAGTTGCTGAATCGGTCGCATCCGTTGGCGAGTGCGTGCGCGCTGAAGTGCTTGAGACAGCCCGATGTGGGGGTGGAGGTGCTGCTGAACCAGAGAGTTAGCCATTTTGATGCGACACGGAATAAGTATGTAAGGTCTTATACGAAAATTTGATAAAGCCTTATTGCCCCCGTTTTTGACCAAGACTAAGAAGTGTAGTGGTATGAATAACCTCATGTTGCGGTTAGTCGTCTTCCTTGCAAAAAAACTCCCAAGACTATACATATCCCTCTTACACACGGGGCATGTGTACTCCTTCTCAAAAAAAGTCTTTTTCCAGTCAGTGTCACAAAACCTATACCCACGTTTCAGGTCTGCGCTTCCGGGCTCGAGATCGACTTCAATCCCGCAAAAGACCGCGTCTTCTGGTGCTGCGGCATGGACTTCCAGGCCAACAAGAACGTCTTCGGCCAGGGCGGCAGCCTGCAGTACGCCATGAACACGGACAAGAAGTGAGCGGCGGCTGAAAAAATTGAGAGCTTTAGTGCGACCAAAGCGTCCAACGCGTATAAGGCCGTCGGCTCTATCAATACGCTGCCGACGGGGCAGTTGAGTCACGATGATCCAAATATTTTTTGTGGAGGAGACTGCGCGTGAGGGAATCGTCATACGTGGGGCGAACGTTTAGCGGCTGGATAGATGGACCACGGGATTTTGATGGCGCAGAACATCAAGCGGATGATCTCGTTCGAATAGAAGTACGATGAGGTGGAGATCGACGACCCCATGGCGCCGCCTGGTAGTGGGGCGCCGAAGGTGAAGGACTTGGTGTAGCCGAAGGAGAGTGGCGAGATCCAGGCGGCGAGGGTGAGGAAGTGCATCGCGGCGCAGCGCAAGCAGCATAAGGACGTGTGCAAGCTGTACGAGATGCGCACGTGGGAGAGAGAAGCTGTGCCTTCGCACTACAAGTACTGCTAGTGAAGATATTGGGCTGCACCTGCAGCTGGCGAACAGGATGGAGCCGCCGCTTGACGAGGAGTGATGCAAGAAGATCAACTGGACACCGTATACGAACGAGGACTTCTCTTTTCGGGGAGACACTGATATCTCGATCGGGAAAAACTATCTCATCGGAGTGAACTTCGCGGTGGCGTTCCAAGACTTCCTGATCACCACGCCGCTGGGGAGAGAGTGTCATTTTGAGTTCAATGACTGTGCGGAGCAGATCAAGACGGGTGAGTTTTTTCGCATATGGAGGTTTTACGTGTGTGATATGAGCTTGGCCGGCTTTACCGGACTCGATGTCGGTATATTTGCACAATGGGAATAGCTGAAGCGTGAATCGGATACCGTGACTCGTGATCTCGAGCAACTAACAAAAAACCTTTTTCCTCGCGTCAACAAATCTCCACCAACAGAATCATTCACATCACTTTTTCCTAGGCGCCTGGATGATGAACCAGCTCTATGTTCCTCCGATGCCAATTTTTCACTTTCTTTTCAGGCGCCTGGATGATGAACCAGCTGTACGTGCCGCCGATGCCGATGCAATTTTTTTTTTTGGAAATTCCAGGCGCCTGGATGATGAACCAGCTCTACGTGCCGCCGATGCCGATGCTCATGATGTTCGTCGCGCCGTTCACCATGATGTACGCTGACACCCGGAAGGAAGGGGTTGAATCCACGAGTGATAAGCCCGAATTTTTACAGAAAGTGCTCGAAATGCAGATGGGCCTCCGGCAGGCGGAAGACATTGCGGAAGATGCGGCTGAAAAACTGGCGGAACATGGAGAACTTGAAAAAGCGTTGGCAGCTGCGGCTAAGGCGGAGGGGAGTATTGCGGCGGTGGCGGACTCTTCTTCTAAGGAGGAGACGTCGCCAGGAGGTACAACAAAGAAGAGCGTCAAAGAAGAAGTCCAGTCCCAGTACGACAAGCTCAAGGCCGCGTAGGATGACGCCAACAAGAAACTCAAGAAGGCCAAGGACGAGCTGAAGAAGACGCGCGAGGCATTTGAGATGGCGGAGTCTGAGATGGAACAAGATCTGGCGACGCTTAAAAAAAGAGTGGTGAGCTTGGAGTCGGAGAAGTCGAAACTGAGTGAGCAGGTGACTAAGAAGAAGGCGGAAGTTGCTATGGCCAAGGAAGAGGCCGCTGAGGCGAAGAGGAAGACTGAGGCTAAGCTGGTAAGGTGTTTTTAGATAATTGAGATTCTGATTTAGAGTGCTCATGGTGCTATTTTGCCTGGGGTTCAGATATTCTAAACGAAGCTATAGCCTGTATATCCATAGTATCCTAAATATATCTCTTTGATATACTCCTTGAAGATCAAAATCAAAAAGCCTTTTTAATCGACTTCACTCCCATTTATTTCTCAGGAAGAGGACGACGAAACCACCGAGCTGATGATGATGCTCGAAGTTCAAAAAGGTGCTTTGAAGAAGCAGAAGGAGAGTGCGGCTAAAAAAGAGTCTGAGCTGAATAAAGCTTTGGCGACGCTAGAGAAAAAATAGAGCGCGTTGGAGGAGGATAAAAAATTACTGCAGGCTGAAGTGGAGGCACAGGAGGAGAAGCTACTCAAAGCGATAGAAGAGGCGAAGGGCACGAAAACACCTGCCGTTTCCAAGGACAAGTCACACGCGCCGGGCAGTGCCGAGTTTGCTGCGGCGGCTGACTCGGCGAATACAGCGAACGATGCAGGCACCGTGAGTGAACCGCAGAGTGAGCCAGCTACAAGAAGAGGCTCGGCCGCGGGCGGTGGCGGCGCCGCGGTCGCTGCGGTTAAAAAACGCGACCACGGGAGCACCGCCTCTACTAGCGCTGGAACAGGAACTGGTGGAGATGAAGAGTCCATCATGGGCGCCGAGTTGTTTTCAGCGTTTTCAGAGCTCGAAGCGGCGAGGGCGGGCGTCATCGCAGCCGCTACTGCGCTCAATAATGCGGAGGCTAAGGTGCGGAGCAGCGTTTGTGGGAAAATAAGCGATATGAAGAGGGGGCAGCAGGCGAAAATGAAGTTGATGTTGGCGAACATGATGGACAAGATGTTGAATCAGGACGACGACTAAGTCTAAGCGGGGTAAGCATCGACGTGTCCATCATAAGATGTGGCTACGCGACATTTATGAAGCGACGCCGAGTGTTTCGAATTTTGAAGTTTGACTGTTTGACTGACTGTATGAAGATGGACAAGTGTCCGCTGACAATTTCTCACGTGGACGATTTCGATTTGTAGCAACTAGGTAGAATACAACACACAATGGTATTGGGCTAAGATTAACACGCTTTCGACCGCGGCTACAGATGTTTCTGTGTTCGCATTTACGTGGTCGGGATAATGGGATGACTGACGACCGCACTAGCAGTGCGTGGACAGGTAAGACAGGTAAATTCTGAAGCAACAACTGATGAAATATACTTACGATGGTATTCTATGTAATCTTGTTGAAATAGCTGATTTCGAGCAAAAATAGGTGATTTGCGAGCGTTTTGAGCCGCCATACATTACTTTTTGCACTATTTGGCCATCTCTGTAAAAAAAACTCTCCGAACGGCAGTCGCGGCAAATCGGCATAACCTTGCTCCTGTGGCCTAATGGATAAGGCGTCGCCCTCCGGAGGCGAAGATTGGGAGTTCGAGTCTCCCCAGGGGTACTTTTTGTTGAGCCGTTAACGCGTTCGAATCGCGTACGGTGCTCTTGTTGTCAAACATCTCTATTGCTGCACTCTACTGTTTGTTCTTCATCCGTGTTTACAACGTCAGCGCTATCCGTGCAATCGACTCTCATGTCAAACGCATCTCGATTTTCAAAAATGGAAACTTATGATCACGACTCATTGCTCCTCTCAAAAAAAAAGTTCTCGACCCGAACAAACCCTGTGTGACCCACCCTACCCCGATCACTGTACAATACTGAAGCGAACAATAACGTGTAATTCAAGATGGTCCGCGCCTTCCCGCTCCTCAACGGCCTCGCGATCTTCGTCGCCATCGCAGCCGTGCTTATGCCACCTAGCATTCAGCTCGAACTCGAGCACCGCTTTTCACTCGATCTCGAGCACCTGCTTGAAAAACTACCGCTTTCGCTGCGACCGGGTGGTGGTGGCAGCAGGCAAAGCGGAGGCGGCGGTGGAAGCGGCTACAAGCTCGGGCGAAATGAGCACGCCGCGCTCTAGCATCCCAAGCTGTGGAAGCGGCGCGGCGACTACCGGAGGGTGAAATACGGATGGGATGAAAGATTGAAAAAACCGAGCAAGACGTACATCGGCGAAACAAACCTGAACCGCATAAAAAGGAAGAAGCGTAAGCCTCTGAACCAGCTGCCCACCTGGGGTGGCTTCATCAGTGATAGCAGTAAGTACGTGTAGAGCGCGCTGCAGCTAAAGCCCACGTGAGCCTAGTAAGGACTAGAAGTTGTTCAACTGAGAGGAGGGCGAGCGGCCGCACGGGTTCGGCGCGATGGTCTACTAGTGACGGCGGAATGTATGTAGGATTTTGGCGCGACGGCTAGAAACAAGGAGATGGATTATTGGTTGATCCCCTGGGGCGGACGAAATTTGGAAAGTGGGAGTGAAATAAGCTGGTGCGGCCGGGCGTGGGGTGCGGGGTGCGGTGCGAGAGCGAGGAGGAGCGGCGGCGGTAGATGGGCGGGTTCCAAAAATTCGACGAACAATTCGTGAAGGGACGGCTGGATAAGGTGAGATTATTTATCTGCGATTTTAGCTCGAATTATTGGCGTTTTTTGACGTACAGCTCATAGGAGCCATATTGCTGCCCAATGTCAGCGTTTCGTGCTCTATAACTCTGTGGTATAATGTTCGACTCAGACGGCGGTGCCATTGCGTCTACGAAAAACACTCTCTCTTCAAAAAAGCCTTTTTACTCCAAACTCCTACACCATTCCAGGGCCTCGCCGACGGCTCCTTCAAGCAGCAGACCTTCTCCACCTCCGGCCTCGGCGACGACTAGTAAAGAGCTCAAGTACAGCTACGTAGGCGAGATCTAGAGTGGA
>JACLAC010024599.1_pt1 | contig 31403 bp, 28 predicted proteins | sample 8027881 | NCBI WGS metagenome assembly JACLAC01 (sample SAMN15725517, study PRJNA655200) | protist metagenome | isolation source: fluorescence activated cell sorting (FACS) single amplified genomes of... | place: Spain: Blaines Bay Microbial Observatory, Mediterranean Sea | collected 2016-01-19 | reverse complement strand
TTTGAAAATTGCAGAACCTCAGCAATGAAATCAGATAATCCCTCTTTACCCACTTTAGAAGCCCTGCTCGTTGCTACAAAAGCCTACTCTGTAAGGAGTGCTCTTTTACCACTTCAAGAAACATTGATTAAAAAGCAGATCCCGATAGTTCTCTTACAAAATGGACTTGGTGTCTTTGAAGAAGTCCGCAAGCTTTTCCCTGAACAACCTATTCTGATACTATCAACTAGCAATGGAGCTTACTGGCATGAGTCGGCATTTCTTAAACTCACTGGAATAGGCTCCACTTATCTAGGGACCTTGGACAACTCCATCCCAAAGTCATTGAAAAACATACTTTTCAAAAGACTCGGGGCGACAGGCCTGCCTGTTGTACTAACTGACAACATCCTCAAACAACTTTGGGGGAAACTTCTTGTCAACTGTTCCATCAACAGTCTTTCAGCTCTATGGTTGTGTCGAAACGGAGACTTGCTTGACAATCCAAATTCTAAGCAAATTTGGAAGAGAATTGTCCATGAGGGGGTTGAGGTGATGAGACTAGAATTACAACAAGAAGTTGAACCTTTAGAAATTCTTTCCTTAATTGATCAAGTAGCCCACAAAACCAGTGCGAATTACTCTTCTATGTGTGAGGATCGACGAAGAAATCGACCTAATGAAGTGGATTATATTCTGGGTTATTTGGTCAGGAAAGCTCACCATCACGATCTCTCTGTTCCAACTCTGGAAACATTAGCAGAACTCTTGAAACTTCCTGAAAACTCATCATTAGAACAAACACCAAATTGAGCTAGTCGGATGGCTACTGGATTTTACACCAACACAATTTATCTTGAACACGACACAGGCAACCACCCCGAAAATGCTGATCGCCTTCGAGCAATCGATCAGCATCTCCGGTACAGCGGTCTCCTAAATGAATTAGAAATGCGTCCTGGACGCACCGCAGAACTAAAAGAAATAGAAATGCTACACTCCAAGAGGCATATCGATTCCGTTCAGGAAGCTGTGGAACTGGGTAGAGGAACACTTGGAACCCCAGATTGTGTCATTTCCCCTGGAACCTTCGGTGCAGCCTTGCACGCAGTTGGAACTGTTCTCGATAGTGTTTGCCAGGTTGCTAACGGCAAACTAGACAATGCTTTTTGTGCTGTTCGTCCTCCTGGACATCATGCTGAACATGACTCAGCGATGGGCTTCTGTTTCTTTAACAATGTAGCAATTGCTGCAGAATTTTTGCGTACACACTTTGGATATCAGAGGATTCTCATCTTTGATTTTGACGTACATCATGGTAACGGCACACAGCATCTCTTTGAAGAAAACGCACAGGTCCTATACGCAAGTACACATCAAGACCCCAGAACTTGTTATCCTGGGACTGGTTATGCCAATGAAACTGGCTTTGGATTGGGTAAGGGATTTACATTAAATTTTCCAATGCCTCCCAGTACATCAGATGAGAAATATTTAGAATTTTTCCATAATCGAATCATTCCTCAATTCGAGGAATACAAACCAGATTTTATACTTCTTTCTGCCGGTTTTGATGGACATATTCGTGACCCGCTAGCGATGCTAAATCTCACCGAAAATTGCTATCGTGAAATTACAAAAACAATGAGAACTATCGCTGAAAAATTTGCGGGTGGTCGTATGGTTAGCTTGCTGGAGGGGGGTTATGATCTGGAAGCGCTGGCTCTAAGCGTAGAAGCCCATATTCAAGAACTTCTAAATTGATGGAGGATTTTCAAGATTTTCAAGACTTTGAAAAATTAAACATCAACTGGTTCCCAGGGCACATGCGCAAGGCGTTGCGGGGGGTAGGGGACCAAATTAAAAGAGTTGACGTTGTCCTTGAGTTGAGAGACGCCAGACTCCCCATCACCTCACAAAATCCTGACCTACAAAATCTTTTGATCAACAAGCCTTCTTTAATTCTATTCAATAAATCAGGTCTGGCTGATCCAAATCAAATCAAGAAGTGGGAGTTAAAATTAAAAAACGAATCGACCAAGCCCTTCCTATTTGTTGATGTAAAAAAAAGAAAAGGACTCAGCCAAATTATTCCAAATTCAAAAAAACTGATGCAAACACGCTGGGAAAATCTGCGACAAAAAGGCATCAGGCCTCCTGTTTTGAGACTGATGGTTATCGGTATACCCAACGTGGGAAAATCTAGTCTGATAAATGCTCTTGCTTGTCGTGGTGCTACTCAAACTGGTCCCAAGCCTGGAGTAACTAAGCATCAGGAGTGGATTGTTCTCGGCCAAAATGCTGAACTACTGGACACTCCAGGGATCCTCTGGCCTAAAATCCACAATACCATTGATGGATTGAACCTAACCCTCATTGGAGGTATCAGAGATGAAATCGTTGGTGTGGAGAGTTTATCCAACTATCTGATTCAACTTGGAAGAAAACGTTTTCCACAAAAGCTGTTAGAGAGATATAAAATTGAAGGCTGTGAGGCACAAAGCTCTCAGGAAATTCTTCATCAAATCGCTAACAAGCGAGGTTTTTTTCGTACTGGAGGAAATGTAGATATTCAGCGAGTTTCGGAGATGCTTCTTCATGATTTTCGAGAGGGACTCTTTGGCCCAATTAACCTAGATCTATTGTAATCTACATAGTTGCCCTGACTCCGCTAACTCTGAGAAGTGGGCGTTTCAAAGATCCACCTGACCAGTTTTTTTGCCTAACGTGAAACAAACCCAAACTACTGGGATTCTCGATGCAGCTTAGATGGCCACTCCAGTAAATTTCAGACACAAGTTGCTGAATACAGTCCTCACCCTCAACCACTGCGATTCCACTAAAACTTACCGGACCAGATCCCACACCAGCTTGTAGAATTAACTTACCACTGACCCAGATCAACAATTGGGAATCTACTTCTTCAAAATCACTCGCTGAAGGTAAATTTAGAACCAAGTTTCATCTACAAAGATGGATAATGGTACCATAGAACTATGATTGTCTGAGGCAATCTGAACATTTTCACCAGACCAGTCCAGTTGCTGAGATCCAGAATAAGAAAAATCAAAAGGTGGTTTCGTCCAAGCATCAGCTAACCAGAACCAATGTGTAAGACTCGTCTCAACTAATTCTCGATCCTCACGAAAATCCCAAATGAGCATGGGTGGTAAGTCAGGAGATTCTCGCTGATGATATGCTAATTCCGTCACATCGAATTGATTGATTGAAAGCAACACTTCAATGCTGATTTCTGACTGTGAAAATGTTTGGTAATCAAGACCAAGCAGCAAATTTGTTCCTCCATCCACTTCACTGACTAGCGCTTGCCAATCTATCCCCATTCCTGATGCCATCAGCAAACTTGTTGGAGATGCTGTAAGGGATGACCGGGGTATGTTTCTTAGGGAATCCAACCCCAACAACGCAACGGCCTGGGCTTCCTGATAAATTTTTAAACGATCTAGTAAAATTTTGCTGTGAGCTTTACTTTGAGTCTCACTTTGATAAGTCCTAGCAACTAAAGCTGTAAGAAAAACACCCAGCATTAGTGTTAGAAGTAGGACAAATCCTTGGCGGTAGCTAGGCAGGTAGGCTGGAGAAGAGTTCGATTTGGGTGGCCTGCTCGTTCTCATGAAATGGAAATTTCAATTGCTCAAGAGATGGATTGTTTCTCCGAGAGAATCCCTTCTCCGTTATTTCTTTTTCAAGAATTTTTATTTTCGAGTGTAGTGCATCCGCAGACTTGAACCAATTATCCTTCGAATAATGATTGGTCCCCACTTTCCCAGTCTGAACGCTCAGACGCCATTGTTGCAGACCACTCCGCACCTGCTGGCCCCATGCAAGTCTGCAAAAGCGGCGTGGACCTACAGTTGGCTGAGTTTCGAAATAGAGAAACATAAAAACGCTCGAGAAGTCATCTTTCTTTTTGGCAGTATCCGTAACACCAGAATCCTAATCGTAGGAATTCTGCGGCAAATAGGGGTACAAACAAAATCAGTGCCTGAAGATTTGATGACTTTTCATTCAGAAGTAAGTGGACTGCCGTCAAAACCACAGCAAAATAGATGAGGCGATGGATGTTTTTCCAATGATTCGCACCAAGTTTTCTGACCATTTCATTGCTACTGGTCAGGGCTAATATCAAAAGGATTAGAAAGGCTAGAAATCCTGTGAGTAAGTAGATCCTTTGAAGATCTTTCCACAAAATCCCCCACTCAGGATTATCAAGAATGTGTAATGTAAAATGCAGACTCGCATAGAAGGCCGAAGCTAGCCCAATACTTCTTCGGTGGGATTGAAGTCGCTTGATCCAACCAAACCCTCTCCGCTTCCGAAGCAGAATTCTTAACGGAGAAAGCCATAAAACACTCACTAAAAAATAAACAGCCCAGTCGCCTGTTGCATGAACAAGATATTCTACAGGGTTTGCGCTTTCAGTAACTTGGGTTCCTATCCAAATTATTGGTAACAGACAGGCAATCCAAAAGAATGTATTGATTGTTCGCGATGCTTTGGATGACAAATCACGAATTAAGCATGAATTATTAGAATAAGGATTGCAGATTTATTCACAGATTTAGAATTTGCCTTGACTCACTTAGAATGGCTGGTTAATTTTTTTGAGCCTTCAAACTTGTTTCAAACAAGTTCGTTGACCTAGGGAGGAGTTGGTAGCCTCCAATAGTTGGGGGCTACAGTCCTAGGTCAAATCATACCTAACATTACTTCCCCACCTTCATCCAGTCTGTAAGATCATTCCTGAGCCCCTCTAGAGTACTTGCTTTAAGTGGCGCATCTAAAGTTAGTCTCAAAAACTCTTCCTCCCGATTCCACTGATCCACCTCTCCCTGGTGAGCAAAAACGACGATCTCATCGGTGTCCACAATGCCCACACTGACGCCTGACACTCCGACCTGAGTCCATAGTAGAGTATCCTCAACTTTTTGCATTTCACCCGTGCTTTCTTGAACTAGTTGGAGTACTTGAATCAACGTCTGGTCACGTGTCGCTGCCTCCAACGAATCCAAAGCTTCTCTAATTTGTTTGCGAGATGCCTCTAAATCTATCTCATCAGATAGATGAGCACTCCATAACTCTTGTGCTCCTCCCGCAGAAGCATATCGGAGAGTTAGCCAAGCTTGCTCTAAGCCTGCAAGACTTCGAATATCTTCAAACTGAACAAGGATATCCAATACCCTTTCTATTCCGTAATCCAAAGTCTCTAGCTCCTTGCGCCAGACGCCTTGGCGTTCAGTTGCCTCAAAGTTTTGCTCAGACTGAAATAAGCCAAACAACTGCTGAAATCTGTCTCTTTGAAAGCGTCTCAAACCGAATTGATAAGTCTCACCTTCATGTAGTTCTATCAAAAGGTTTTTTACAGATTCAGCTTCCTCTTCTTTAACATGAGCCTGGCATGCTTCCCAGTGCTCCTCTGGCTTATAATGATGTTCCATGTATTCTGGAGTTGAGATTCGAAACATGGGAGATGCTTCAGGATCACTACCAGAAAGTACAATCCAACCCTGCCGGTACATTATCTCAAGCAGAGCCCTCTCAACTGCTGCGAGTTGTTCTGTGCTTAATTCGAAAATGGATTGTGCCATAACTATTTGATTGGTGCTTGTTGAGTCTGTTTAACTGATAAATTTTTAGTTTATTAGAGCTTCTAATTTCAGTCGCTTAAATAAATTATCGAAGCATTTTATCAAAAAAAGTCTGTCGTAAACCAAAATTTCTTTTCCAAATGCTTTAAGCTTAAGCCGCTTCCGGATAACCTGGGATCAAAGAGAACTCTAATTTCCCCTCAATTGCGCTGTACAAACGAAGTGTTGATTAAACTATCCATCGGTTCAGGTGAAAGCAGTTGGAAAAGAGGTGGGACTGAGAGTGATTGCTGAATTGAGATTGGATCGTTCAGTTGCTGAAACTGACGCAAGGTTCTCTGGTAAGCCACCTGGTCATTAAGCTGTCGATAAACTGTTGCAAGCCGATCCAAAAAAACGGATTGGAAGGGAGAGTCGGTTTTTAGAGCGTTCTCCAGAATCACTTTTGCTTCCTGGTACTGCCTGGTTACAAGGTAAGAAGCACTCAGTGCTTCAATCAAATAAAATTGGCGAGGGTATCGCTCTAGGCCTCGAACCAAGATTTCTTGGGCTGCTTGTTCTTGTCCACGATAGCGTTTGATATCGGCTACAAGACGATGGGCTAATCCTTGAGATTCCTCTCTGGCCAGAAATTCTTCTGACAATTCTAACGCTTGATCGGTCTGATCTAACTGTAGCAAAGTCATCGCTTGTAGATATACACTCTCCCAATGACTGGGGGAATCTTTCAACAAATCCTCAGTATAAGACAGAGCTCGAGAATATTGTTTCTGCAAATACAAAACTCGAGCTAGAGAAAATCTCAGCGAAAATGTTTCTCTGACTATGAGCGCCTGTCGAAGCAGTTCCTCTGCCTGGTCGTATCTCCCCTGAGTGACCAGTAAATCAGCTTGCAGAGTCAGCAAATAAACATTCGTGGCGTCTTGCTGCTTCAATTTCTCGATGATTTGCTCTACCTGCTGCAGTTCGCCTCGCATCAGCTTGCGTCTTGCATTCAGCAGTTGATAGGGCAAAGGACGATCATCTAATTCCAGCGCTCTAGCTAGCGCAATATCACCTCGCAGGTAATCCCTTCTTTGGAAGAGCAATGATGCTCTGAGATAGTACAAATCTGCACGTTGATTTTGAATTTCCAGAGCGTTCTCCACCAATTCCAAAGCCTGCTGATATTCACCGACTTGAAGGCTTAACTGCGCTCGGCCTAACAGAGCTTCCACGTTCGTGGGATCTCTTCTGAGTAAATCTTCAAGAATTTGATTTGCAGTAGCTTGACTTCCTTGGTTACTGAGAAGAAGAGCGTAAATGAGTTGATCCTCAGGTTCCAACTTTCCCAACCGAGCCAACTCTTTGATTCTTGCCAGCGCATCATCTGGTTTTTGTTGAAGGTAGAAAAGTCGGAGCTGCTCTCGAAGGACTTCAACCCATTGAGGATCTTGGACCAGAAGTTCTGTAGCCAATACACTTGCGGGATAATAGTTTCCTTGGGCAACAAAGATTCTCAATCTCAGAAGTTGAGCATCTTTGTTTGATGGTTCCAAGACGAGAAGATTCTCAACTGCCTCAAGTGAAGATTCATAGTTTTGACGTTTGATTTGAATCCGAGCCATGTGGAAATAAGCTTCAACATAATTTTCATCACGTTGAAGTACCTCGTCCAATGAAACCACAGCCTTTCCATATTCACGAATCTGCTCATAACCAAGTCCTAGATTCAAATAAAGGGAAAGCCGATCCGGATCAACTTGAAGAGCAGCGTTCCATTCTTTGATAGCATCCGCATAACGCCCGCTCGCGTAGAGAACCTTACCTAACAATTCAAGATATTCAGTGTTCAAAGGCGATCCCTGAACTGCAACTCTTACCGCACCTTCTGCTTGCTCATTTTCACCTAGAAACAAACGCCCACGAGCCAATTCAAACGCCGCATCTAAATTATTTTTATCTTCACCGAGTCTTTCTTCCTGCTGTTCGACAAAAGAGGCAACATTTGCACGGTTCAAAGGTTGCCGCAAAAGAGGCAAATTCGGATTTGTGCACCCAACAATTGCAAACAACAGAGAGAAATGGATTAACCGATTTTGCAAGAACTTACGGTGCATAAGTGATTTTTTTTGATGGCAAACTTTCATTTCCCGATCTATCAACCCAGCGAACATGATAGTGACCCGGGTCCGATCGCAATTCCGGCACAAAAGCAAATTTCTCTTGGATTGGCTGCAGAGTCAGAGGAGTCTCTGGCCATCGACGACCGTCCTCACTCCGATAAATATTTACTCGATAATACATCTGGTTGTGAGCGAGAAATTTCTCATTCTGCCATCTAAATTCAACATTTTCAGAAAGTGGTTTCCAAACGATTTTGATTAATCTGATATTGCTTAAATCTCTGGAGAGCAGTCGGCTTTGTTTCAATAAAGAATCTATATTTGCGGCTAAATTTCTGGGACTAACCTCTTCAACGGTTAATTCAGGCACTCGAACAAAATTTGTAGGCAATCCTGCACTCACGTAATCGGATACTGAGATTAAATTATTTGTTGGAATAAATACATGTCGAATTTTGAAAAGAGTAACATTCTGAGGATTAGCAGATAAAGGAGGAAAAAAGTAGAATAGGTTCCCCTCACGTTCTAATTGCGGAGAATTAAAATCGAGCACGTATCTCGCTCCAACGCGCAATTCACAGCGAGAACATGGTTCTTCTCTGATCAGTGTCTCTATTACAAAGCGGTGATCCTCCAGCTTACCCTCACTAGCCAATTCCTTTAGCAATTCTGGTTCAATTAACTGCCAAGACAGTCGCAGGCTTTCTCCTCTAAATATTGCCTTGGTATTTTGGAAAGTCTTAAGCTGGGGCTTTTCTGGGTCTGGCTGGGGTGCCGTTCGATAGCCACATGCAACCAATGATAGAACGACCAAGCTGTAGAAAATACTTCGACAAGCTTTGCTGAATAGCATTTTTTCTTGATGTTCATAAACACCAAGGGGCTGAGCGCACTTTGTGATTTGAACTATCCTCTTCAAGCTAACGTAGTCAAGAATTTCTTAGTGGGAAAATAAGGCAGGGATGGAGGGTGCTAGGCAATTCTATTTTTCACGGATCAATGTAGATAAACAAGGAGAATATCAATCTTGGTTTCTTCATCACCATTGCCATCTTTCTTTGGCAAGTCCATTTGCCTTGTCAATAATTTATTTGGAATAGATTAATATTATTTCGCAGGAACGACAAAGGAAAGACCTCTTTTGCTTTTATGTTAAAAACTCAAGCAAAAGCTTTAGGTGGAGGGTTCTTAAGGGCAAGTTCGAAGCAGGCTCTTCTCACAGAGCCTGCTGTTTGTTTGAAGAATTTTTCTTATTGCTATCAATAAGCTGGGACAAACTGGAGACCAGTCGGAGTTGGACGGACTTGGTAGAGTGCATCGCCAGCTCCCAAAATATCACCAGATTCACTGAAGCTGAATTCGCCAATAGCTTAGGGTAGGTCAGGTGATTCCATGTTCTTTCCGTCTTTGATACTCTTCACAGACTTTAATGATCCTCGACATCATCAACCGCGCCCGTGTTTCTGTGACAGTTTCCAACACTTCTTCTTTAGACAAGACCCTTGGGGCATCTTCTCTAAATATAAAGGTTTTCCTTGTCGCATAGTAGGGGCTTGCATCCCCAAACCATCCGGCTGCTTGCCAGCAGTCCCTGACGACTTGTTGCATGTCCAATGATATGTCACCGACTTTCCACTTCCTCTTTCCGATGCGGTCAGGGTTGTGGTCGGACAGTGCCCAATTGACATACTCCACTGGGTTCATTGATGTATCGACGTCAGCCATTGAATTTCTCTCAATCGGATTGTTAACATGGAGGACCCTTGACCCCCCTCCGAACCGTGCTTGCGACTTTCACCGCACACGGCTCTCCACGTCTTTCAAGCGCTCTTGGCCTTGAATCGGAAGTCTGGGAGTTTACCTGCATGGAGCAGGTCGTGACATTCTATACATACCACTATTTTCTTACGATTTCTCGTAATCATTAGTTTCTGCCAGAACTCTTTCCCATCTTTGATGTCTGCCATCTTTCGGACATGGTGGACTTCAAAGTAACCTCCAGTTTTACCGCAGTATTCACATTCTTCAGCGTTAAGCCTATCGACAATTTCGGAGCGTCCGGTATGTTTCCGTGAGTTGTACTCCACATCCACATCTCTATTGGTCTTCCTTGATCGATTGACATCTTTCAATTTAAACCATTCGCTCTTGTGTTTGCCGTCTACCACCGTAAGACGCTTATCTTCGCCGTCCATATAGCGATGGTAGATCTTGGCCAAGCTCACCTTGTGCTTACTCGCTAAAGTCTTCAAAAGACTTGTTTGAACAATGTAGTGCATAAGTCCCAGTCCTTGGTGGAAGTTCCCCGCCAGTTTGTAGTACTCTGCAAACCCACGGACTTCTCCTTTATACTGGGCGAGGATTTCGTAGTCGCTGTTGTTTAGAAGTTCTGCACGATGCAACGCTTCCCAGTCCTTACGATTGTTGAGGTTCCCGTATCGCTTTCGCTTTACGAAATCCCTAACCTTTTGCTCTGGAATTAGTAGGCAGACGCCTGATCCATTCCAGCTTCTCCTCGCTGTCTTCTTTCCATGCTGGTTATGGCATATGACCCTGTTGGCAGTTGCCTTCAGAGCTTGTGTGACCATATGGTATCCCAGAAAGATGACTCCCTTACCATGGTGGACGATCTTGGTTTTCTCTTCAGAGCATTCCAATCGGAGTGTCCCTTGTAGAAATCCCTTCACTTCCTCCATGATGGCCTCCGCCTCTGTTTTGCTTCCAATGAAGCCCAGCAGAAAATCATCAGCATACCTTGTGTACTGTAGCCTACGAAAATCCCTGTCTAGCGGATCGGCGTAGCGTACACTCATCTGTTCCTTGGTCAGTCTATCCAATTCCTTCGATAGATCAGTTCGAGTGTATCCTGCATACTTCAGGGGCATATTCATTCCCCCTCTTTCTGGTACTACTTCCAGATTTTTATCTTTCAGCATGTTCAGAAACTTACGCACTCTTGATTTCTCGTTACTAATACTATTGTATTCCGACATCACCTTCCTCTCCTTACCCTTATGGGTTCGTTGACAAAGCTCCGCCATGAATACGTCTAGTTCATGCAGATATATGTTAGCGAGGATTGGGCTAACAACCCCACCTTGTGGCGTGCCACTGTAGGTTTTGTTGAATTTCCAATCTTCCATGTAACCTGCCTTGAGCATCCATCCGATCAGTGCCGTAAAGCGCTCATCGTTGATTTTCTTCTTCAACAGTTTCACCAGAATCTGGTGATCGATGTTGTCGAAGTAACCTTTGATGTCAAACTCAATGAACCACTTGGTTCCACTGAAGCGGTGTGACGTGTCCTGAAGTGCTTCATGACATCCCATATCCTTGCGGAAACCAAATGAGAATTTGGAAAATACCGGTTCGTAGATCGCTTCCAGAATAATTCTGCAGGCCTCCTGAACCAGCCTGTCCATGAACGTGGGTATGCCTAAAGGCCGTTGCTTCCCATTGCTCTTGGGAATGTATACCCTGCGTGCTGGCTTGGGACGATAAGTACCATTTCGCAGTTGGTTCATAATCTCTCGACTACGTTCCACGCTGTGACCATCGGCAGTTACCCCATCTACTCCTCTGGTGGTTGCACCATCATTGGCATTGATGTTGGCATAAGCCAGTTCCCAAATCTCCGGCTTGTTGACCAGCAACTTATACAAGTCCCTGACCGGTTCGCCATTGATTGAACACTTATTGATACCTTCTAGTTTCTTCTTCAGGTTTTGAGCGGACATTCATCCTCCTAATATTAACCAGTTGGTAACTTAAAGACGCTGTCTCACTTCCCCCTTCTCCCACTTGCCAACCTCACGGCTGACCGCTTTCGTCTTCGTTGCCTCGGACTTATACGTTGTGGATAGGCCGGATTGGTTACCGGCTGCCGAACTCATTACAAGCCGACCTTGGGCACTATTAAGACTCCGTGACCATATTGGTACTGCACGAACTGAATCGCTTTCTACCAACTTAGGCCATCCCGTGTTTCCAGTTGAGTCCAGATACGACAGACTTAGGTTCCCATTCCAGACTTTTATCCATCTGTTATAATGGTGTTCCTGTTGATCGATCAGCATTGCCCAAAGTCATTAGGCAGCGAGGAGATTCTGCTTCCTCTACTGCAACAGGATTCCAGCCGCAGGGCTCAGTCTTCGGACCTGCGTTAAGCTCTTCTGGCTGGAAGGCATGATTCTCCATCTAAGTCTTTGGGTTTAGGTAGTATGACCTTAACCATATCTGTCTAGCCCTGATCCATTCTTACTCCTGAGCTACCTTGGAGCGTTCATAGACCTTCTATCGTGGATGCTCTGTTCAGCACTTCCTTTCGGAATCTTCGAGGATGTTGCCACCCGTGCCTAACCACGTTGGGCTTGGGATATATCGACAATCCCAGAGCTAGTTCTTAGGCTAACCCGCTGGTACTCCACCGTTTACACGGCGCACAGAATCTAGCATTTCAACCTCTTTCAAAGTATCAATCACTGCGGATGGATCTGATGTGCCAGATTTTTCCAGCGCCTTGGCAAATACTTGCACAGCTGCGTAGGAGCGAAGACTATGAATCGTAGGATCTGATCCAAATTCCGCCTTGTATTGCTCTGTGACGCTTCTAGCGTTCGCCACTTTTGAAAGATCAAATGGCGCAGAAACATAATATCCCATTGCGTATTTTCCTGCGTTTTCAATGAACGAAGGATCTTTTACGCCATCTCCGGAAATGAAGAAGGCATTATTTCTTTCTTTTCGGGCCTCAGCAACAAATTTAGCTGCTTCTGGATGATAACCGCTGAAAAACACAGCAGTTCCACTTGAACTGTTCACCTTTGCTTTTCGGAGCTTTCCAATTAGCTCAGAATAACTCTCAGTTCCAGACCCAATGGGCTCAAAAACCAGTACTTTGACCCCATTCTGTTCAAGACCATCTCTAACGAGACCGGCCATCTCTTTTCCGCAGTTACCTTGGTCAAAAATTACCGCGGCCTTTTTTATTCCCAAGGCTTTGACAGCGAATTCTACTTGCAAAAGTGCTTGAGAGGCGTCGTGACTGATTGTCCTGAAGAAATTGGGATACTTACCATCATTCGTAAGGTTTGGATTGGTTGAAGCAGCAGATATAACCGGAATATTTGCGCCCAAGTAGCTTGGCAAAGCAGCTTCTGTCGAGTTGCTGTAGATGTGTCCAATTACAGCAATCACATTCTCTGCTATCATTTCCTCAGCTACTTGAGCAGCCTTAGCTGAATCACAAGCATCGTCTTGCGTAACAACCTCAAGCTCTGTACCCAAACTCCTCCAGCAGCGTTGATATGCTTGATTGCTGAGTCGCTCCATTTTTTGCAGAAATTCCATAGTTTGACATCTCTCCTGTGTACGGGCCTACTACACCAATTTTTAGATTTTCTGCCCATGAATTTGAATAAGCTAAGGTTGAAATTCCCAAAGCAACCAAAGAGCTAGCGATTCTTTTAATAAACTTATTATTCTTCATAATTTACTTTTCTGTCACAATTTGAATAAAGATTAAGAGTCATGTATTAGTTCTTGGTTTTCAGCTAAATCAAAAACTAATGAGTATTCTTTTCTATATCCGAAGGCAATGCACGACAAAAAAAATGAAAAATATTCAAAAATGACAAAAGGTAATTTGGTGTCTTCGAATTCAATCGTATTGCTGAAGCCTATAAAAGTTACGGCGGTCAGCTGAAACCACCTCTAGTTGTTGCAGTTGATTACCTTTCAAAATTGTCATTGGAACACGCACTCCTGCTTCACCTTGACCCCAGATCGCTCGAAACAGTTGCTCCAAGTCTGAAACGGCCACCTCATTGATTTTCAGAATCAAATCTCCTTCTGCTAGCCCAGATTGGCTTGCGGGGCTGTTTTTGCCGACACTTTGAACCAAGACTCTCCCATATTGTTCAACGACGGTCAAACCCAGCCAAGGTTTTGGTGGCTTCGAAACCTGACCTTGTTCAATCAATTCGGATAAAATTGGTCGTAGGGCTTCAATGGGAACAAACATATTTGCTGGCACAAGTTGATCTGCAAACGGACGTCTCACAAATAAAGAGCCAATTCCCACCAACTCGCCTTGGTCATTAATTAAGCCAGCCCCTGCAAATGCTGGAACCGCTGGTGTAGTAAATAGGGCATCTTCCAATAAATACTCCCAATAGCCCGCAAAATTTTCACGGTCCATCACGATCACTTCTTGAAGCACAGAATCGATTTCCCGACTGACGACCTGTAGTTGACTTCCCACCTGTAATTGTGAGGAGTCCCCAAGTGCAAGTGGCTCTGCTTGGAGGGGTGTGAGGGCCTGCACAATTCCAAATCCAGTATCTCCATCGTAGCCAATGACTGTTGCAGGGACAGTTTTACCGTCTACATCAACTAGGCTTACTTTGCTTGCTTCCAAGATAAGATAACCAATTGTCAGCACTCTGCCTTCGTCATCAATCACAATTCCACTACCTCTCCGGTTTGCTCCCAATGAAGACGCCGTTCTGGCTGTGACAGGAATCTTTACTTCCAGCCCAACAATCGCATTGACAGGATTGACCAACAATGAAGACGAACCAAGCATAGGCAGAACAAAGGCAGACAGCGCAACCAGAAAAAATGGAACAACATAATTTAAATCCTTCATGTTCAATTCCTTTGTGAATCTGTGTGCTTGATTTCAAACAAAATGCATAGCTTTTGTCTGCTCGAATTAATTCAATGGACTTATCAATCTGGAATCTGATTGACAGAAGTCACTAAAAGTGACAAAAACTGATCAAAATCAAACTTTCTATGCAAAAATATTTATGAAACTTCGCTTACGTCATGTGTTGCTAGTCACAGTCGGTGCTACCCTATTGCTTACCAATGCGGTCATTCTTTTCGTAGGCTTTCAGCAAAGATCAGCAGATATTCAAAAAGCCTACTATGACCACTTTCATCTGACCTCGAAAGTGTTTGCATACCGCTCATTTTTTGTCATCCAAGGGGGGATGGAGAAGCAACTCCCTTACTACCTAAGTGGACTACTCACGGATCAAATATTTTATTATGTAATCACAGATTCTAACAAAAAGGTCTTAATTTCCTCCTTTGATTCTGAAAGTCAATTATCTGATCATGACCTATTGATTTGGTCGCAAGGAAAAATTGAAACTACTCAAAACGTGATTCTCAGTAGTAAGGACCGGATTTATGGGATTCAGAAAATGGTCGGCAGACTTCGATCGTTCTTACCTGGTACTCTAACTCCGCAAGGTGAATCAATGGTAGGTGATGAAAGAGTATATGAAGTCGAGGTTAAATTTGGGGACACACGAAAACTGGATGTCCTAGACACTCGTGCAGCATTTATGTACATGGGCTTTCAAGAATACGAGTCATCGCTGTTCGAATATTTAAATGATTACAGAATTTTTCTAAACCTATTTTTCACAACCATTTTTATTTTATTTTTTTCATACGTCTTCAGTGGTTGGTTCTTAGCCCCAATGAACCAGTTACAACGATATCTAAACAGATTTCAACAAAGAACAAAAAAGACGACTCCCAAGAAATTTGCGATGCAAGTGAGGATTTTGGATCCAAGACGCATCACTGCGCACACTGTGGAAACTCAGCATCTCTTGGATGCCTGCAAAAATTTTCAGGACAATCTCCTCCACAGTCTTCAGGTGGTGCAGAAAACTCATCACCAGATGCAGGCGGCCACTGATGGAATTCAAGAGTCTTACGTCTCTCTCGAACAAACCCAACGACAACTCGTGCAGTCTACGAAGATGGCCGCTGTTGGAGAAATGCTTGCGATGATCGCGCATCAGTGGCGACAACCACTTTCAGTGATTGGGATGATCACATCTGGTCTCACCCTGAAAGTTCATATGAACAAAATAGATACAGCTTTCACAGAGGAGATCGACAAGCTACAGCATCAGATCCGTTTCCTCTCCAGAACCATTGAAGACTTTCGAAATTTCTTCCGGCCCAACGATAAATTAGAAAGCGTCCAACTTGGCGATATCGTGACGCTGACTGTGAAAATGTTTGAACCAATCCTTCAAAAGTCTGCAATAGAAGTTCAGACGGAACTGATTGCTGTTCCATCTATCAGAGTTCATCAGAGTGAACTGCAGCAAGTGATCATGAATTTGCTCAAAAATGCAATGGATGCTTTGGTTGAGAAGCAGCCAAAATTAAGGCAAATCAAAATTCGAGTAGGCCAAAATGAGAATCGCCAAATTCTTGAGGTACAAGATAACGCAGGAGGGATTGACGAAGAAATTATTGATCGAATCTTCGATCCTTACTTTACAACCAAAGGAAAGTTGAATGGAACCGGATTAGGCCTGTACATGTCAAAATTAATTATTGAAGAACATCTCCGCGGGAGACTTTTTGTACAAAATCAAGATAGTGGTGCGAATTTCAGAATTGAGCTACCCTGCTAGATCATCAACCTTGATTTAGATTTGGTAGGAGCTATCAACATGAACAACGACCTCAATGTTTTGGGAGAACCTCTTCAACCCTGCAGCATGAATCCTTTGACAGGATTCTATCGAGATGGTTGTTGTAAGACCGGTGAAGATGACCGTGGGAAACATATTGTCTGTGCCCGGATGACAGAAGACTTTTTGAACTACACCAAAAGTCGTGGAAATGATCTCTCCACTGCCATTCCACAATTTGGATTTCCAGGTTTAAAACCAGGCGATCAATGGTGCCTTTGTGCCTCCCGTTGGAAAGAGGCCTTGGATGCTGGGATGGCTCCACCCGTTCGGCTTCGGGCAACTCATGAAGCTGCCTTAGAGATTGTCTCATTGGACGAACTTCAGCATCACGCTCTTCCAGATGACTGACTGAACAGTGCCTCACCTCCACGAAAAAATTCTCAAAACCTCGCTCAAGCCCAAGCCAGGTCAACCTACCTTTTTACATAAGGTGGAACTCATAGTGAGCCAAATCCCGGCTGGAAAAGTAATGACCTATGGTCAAGTAGCACAGTGCATAGGTCAGGGCACAGCTCGACTTGTCGGAATGGCTCTATCTTCTTTACCGAAAGCATCTTCAATTCCTTGGCATCGAGTGGTGAACGCCAAGGGTGGTATCAGTCCACGTGCAAATCCCCAAAGCTCACTTGAACAGATCCAACGGCTCCTTGATGAAGGAATCCAATTCAACCGCAACCAAGAGTTGGATCTAAACTCATATCGCTACAAACCCTAAAACTTTGAGGTAAGATCCAAGTGAACTCTTGGGAGAAGATGAATTGAGGGCTTCTATTACTGACTGGGTAAAAGATCTCTGACATCTTTTTGAAAAGATACAGAGTTGACTTTGCAGCGAGCATTGTGAGTAAGCTCTCAATTTACTTCTCAAGCATAATCATTATTTGGAAAAACCATGTCTGGCAGAATCGAAGGAAAGATCGCATTGGTTGTAGGTGCGGCGCAAGGTATTGGTGAAGCAATCGCCAAACGTTTTATGGAAGAGGGAGCTAAGGTTGTGATTGCAGATGTTTTGGACGAGATCGGCCAAGCTACAGCCGAACGTCTTGGTGGTACTTATGTCCATACGGACATTTCAGATTTTGAAGCAGCTAAAGAAGCAGTTGCAGTTGCTGTCCAAAATTATGGGACCCTCGATATTATTGTACAGAATGCTGGAATTTATCCTTGGACCTTGATTGAAAACACCTCACCAGAAGAATGGGACCAAGTTTGTGCAGTTAATTTGAAAGGGACTTTTCTGGCAGCTAGAGCAGCCTTTCCAGTGATGAAAAAAAATCGATCTGGTCGAATGATTTTCACCTCTTCAATCACAGGTCCCTACGTAACGAGTCCCGGTCACGGACACTACTCTGCGACAAAGGCAGGTATAAACGGCTTCATTAAGGCTGCAGCCCTTGAATTTTCTGGCTACGGTATCACAGTCAATGGAGTTGAACCCGGAAACATTCTGACAGATGGGATGAAAGCTCACCGATCTCAGGACTTCATCAAATCGATGGAAGACGCCATTCCTCTTGGCCGGCTCGGTACCCCACTTGACGTAGCAAACGCATTTTTATTTCTTGCTTCTGATGAGGCCGCCTACATCACAGGTACAACCATCGTAGTTGACGGTGGACAATTACTACCCGAAGGGAATGATTTTCGGATCAATCCAGACCCGTAAGATTTAAAGAACAACATCAATGTCAAAATCATATCCGGATAACTTATGAGTCGCTTCGAAGGCCAGGTTGTTATTGTTACAGGAGGCGCCTTAGGAATTGGAGGGGCTACTGCTCGAAAATTTGCGAAAGAGGGAGCTAAAGTCCTCATCGCAGATTTCAATGAGCAGGCCGCAACCAAGAATGTCGAATTGATTCTCAGTCAAGGAGGCATCGCAGCATTCAGTCGTACTGATGTTTCCAAGAGTGAAGATGTCGAGAGAATGGTTCAGGAAGCCATTCGACAATTTGGTGGTGTGGATGTCCTTGTACAAAACGCTTTCAGTGTCGTAGCCGGTGAAAATCACATTCATGGAAGTGCTGTCACCGTCAAAGAGGAAAGTTGGGACTATGGGATGGATGTTATGCTCAAGGCTCTATATCTTGGCGCCAAGCACTGCGTCCCACACATGCAACGCAAGCAGTTTGGGAACATCGTCAATATCGCCTCTGTCCACAGCTTTCTTCAAGAACCCAAAATGCTCGTTTATGAAACCGCAAAAGCTGCAGTTGTTGGCTTGACCCGGCAAATGGCTGTTGACTTTGGTCCTGACAATATTCGTGTAAACGCGATTGCGCCGGGACACATCGTCACCGAAGGTATACAGAAGGTCTGGGAGCAAAACCCCACGGGTCTGCAGTTTCTTGAAAATCAGTACCCCTTGCGCAAGACAGGGGTACCTGATGACATAGCAGACGGAATCACTTTTCTCTGCTCTGAACAGGCTTCCTTCATCACTGCACATACACTGGTGATTGACGGTGGGCTCTCAATTCAACTTCAGGAAAAATTTGGTATCCGGCAGGCCGTATTCGCTCGCAATCAACCCGATGTCAAAATTCCAGACGCTGACTACCAGAAGGAAAAGAACAAATGAAATACTCGCTTCGGTGCTCCAACCTGATTACTGGACCCTGAGATGACTGCCTTGCCTCAACTACAAGCGGATGGATATTGCGTCATTGAGCAAGTTCTGGATCAAACTGACATGGATTGGCTTCGAAGTCTATGTGGACAAGCTTTGTGCAATGTTTCTGCTGAACATCGAGAAAGAAATCGTTCCCAAGGCAGTTTGGTTTTGATTGCCGACTACCCTGAGTTCGGCAGATTACTTGGTCACCCAGAACTTTCTAAAATCTTTGATGAGTTGGAATTCCGCGATCCGAAATTCAGTTCAGGTTACATCATCAGCAAGCCTCCACAGAGCCCAGCCTTATTCTGGCACCAAGATTGGTGGGGTTGGAACGAACCATCATCCTTCACAGATCAAATGGCTCAGGTTTTTGTGATGATTTATCTTCAGGACACCCAACCACAGAATGGCTGCCTACGTGTGATTCCAGGTTCTCACAGAAAATTGCACGAGTTGCATTATGTCAATGCACATACAGAATCTCTGTCTCGTGTAGAGAATCCCAATGATCGGTTGTTCGAATCACTTCCTGACCAAGTTGCAGTCCCGATAAATTCTGGGGATGTGATCGTTGGGGATGCACGGCTGATTCATGGCGCATTTCCAAACGAGCAATCAGAGGATAGGACACTCATTACTCTCTGGTTTCATCCCAATTACAATTCTCTGGCACCCGCGCTCCAATCGCGCATTTCAGAGATATTTTTGAGAACTGGTGTTGATACAGATCCTGATGCGCCTGAAAAAAAGACGCCATTAGATTGGCCTGATGAAAATCGCGTAGGATGTGATTTTTATTTTCCTAAGAAGTTGGTAGGAATTGACCCGAATCCTTGGTGTCGAATTCCCGAAAGGCAGTGAGAGGGGAGCGTAATCCTAAATTTGTGGGGCTTATAACTCGCGAAGGCTAAACATCAACGGATAGCCCTCCTGCTGTGCCATTTCATGAACCTTATCTACCTTGGTCTCAGCTTCTTGCAGACTATAACTTCCAACAACAGCAACTCCGTGTTGATGTGCCTGCCACATCATTTGAACTGCCATCTCCTGACCCTTGTGAAACACGACTTCCAGCACATGCACGACAAACTCGCGTGGAGTAAAATCATCATTGTGCAGTAAGACCTGATACTGCTTTGGATGCTTTAGTTGAGTTTTTGTCTGAGTTTTCGGTTTGGCAGTTGTTTGATCAGCCATCATTCTCCATCTGTTTTCAGAAAAGAAATCTTTTCAACTGCCGATATCCTACGCCTCTCACCACACGCTGTAAACTATTTCTCCATTTGCTGGCTTACTTGCGATTCCCAAATCGCTTTCCCGTTTTTTCAATTTCAGAGAAATACCCACGGAAATGTTTAATAATGTCTCCATAGTTGATTTTTGAGTTCGCTTCTCTAGGCTAACATTTATTTGTTATTTTATTTTTTAAGTTATTGAATTTTTTGCATCTTTTGTTCATGAAAGCAAATTTTTTGAACAAGAGAAGATCTATTCTTTCATTTATTGATCAATTTGTTTAGTATCCAGCCTGCTAATTCACTAAAGTAAATTTCTAAATCAACTTAGAGTGTGCTGAATTCTCATGAAACCAATCATTGTCTTTGATCTTGGTGGAGTTTTGATTGACTGGAACCCGCGCTATCTTTACAGGAAGTTTTTCACTGACGAACCCCACATGGAGTTCTTTCTGCGTGAGGTAGTTTCCAACAGGTGGAATCTCCAGATGGATGCAGGGAAATCCCAACAGGAGTCCGTTGAAGAACTATCAAGAGCATGCCCTCAATATCGTGATGCGATTATTGCCTGGATGACACGTTGGGATGAGATGCTTGGTGATTCGATTGAGACAATGCCAGAAGTTTTACAGTATTTTTCCAGAACAGGTTACGAACTCCACGCAATCACTAATTGGTCCGCAGAAACTTTTCACTTTGCCGAGAAGAAATACGATTTCCTGCAGCTCTTCAGGACGATCACTGTTTCTGGACGAGAGAAGGTAGCCAAACCTAACCCTGTAATTTTTGAAATATTTCTGGAACGAAACCAACTTAAAGCTAGCGATTGCATTTTCATTGATGATGCCTCCCGAAATATCGAATCCGCCTACTCAATGGGTTTCGTGACTGTTCATTTTACTGACCCTTCAACCTGCATACGCGAACTTGCAGAGAAGATTGGTGACCAAGGCTTACTGCAATTTATCGAGGAAGAAGTCAATGTCCGCTGATCCGAAAATTCTGAGTCAGCAAATTCAGCAACAAAAACAAAAATTACGAAAAGCTGCTGACTTGGATAGTTCTTTCATTAAATTAAGCATATCTCTTAAAGAGGAAGTTGAGGAGATTATTGCTTTGGCAGCCAATGGATCTGAGGTTATTCCAGAAGTAAGTTTCACTGATATCCATAAAGGAGCAGTAAGTTCGAATTTGACGCAACTCGTTAAGAAGAGAGGCTGTGCAGTCATCCGACAAGTTTTTTCGTCAGAACGAGTCAACGAATGGAATGAACAGATCGTCGAGTACATCGAATCCAATCAGTACTATAACAAGGAAATTAAAAAACGTGGTCTGGATCAATACTTCAGTCAACTAGCTTCCGGTCGACCACAAATTTTCGGTCTGTATTGGTCCAAACCTCAGATCGAAGCACGCCAGTCTGAAGAACTAGCAACCACAAGAAGATGGTTGAATCGACTCTGGGATCATAATCAGTCTGGAAAACCAGTCTTCAATCCAGATCAAGAATGCTCCTATGCGGACCGATTGCGGCGGCGCCAGCCTGGTAATAGTACCCTTGGCCTTTCGCCACATGTTGACGGCGGCTCAGTTGAGCGCTGGTTGGATGAGGGCTTCCACAATGTTTATCGACATGTCTACTCTGGGGAATGGCAAAAGTACGATCCCTTTGCGGCGGCTCATCGTACCGAGACAAAAGAGATCCCTTCTCCTGCTGTCTGCCAGATGTTCCGAACTTTTCAAGGATGGACTGCCTTGACATCACAAGGACCTGGTGAAGGTACGCTTCAACTCATTCCAATCGCCAGAGGAATGGCCTAGATTCTTCTCAGGGCATTGCAGAAGGATGTAGCCGCAGACGATCTTTGTGGAGCAAAAGCTGGAAGAGCCCTCTCCATTCTGACTGACTACCACCAAATGCTAATAAAAGCTTTGGTTCCCATTCCAAAGGTTCAACCTGGTGATACTGTGTGGTGGCACCCAGACGTCATTCATGCAGTAGAAGATCATCATCAAGGAAATGACTACAGCAATGTCATGTACATTGGTGCTGCTCCTGATTGCGAAAAGAATCAGATTTTCCTCCCCAAGCAAGCCGACGCCTTTCTACAAGGACGATCCTGTCCTGACTTTGCTCCAGAAGACTATGAAGTCGATTTTGCCGGAAGAGCTCAATTGAGTAATTTAACTGATCTCGGTCGCCTGCAAATGGGACTATCCTAGTGTAATCAAACTCATCCCACTTCGCATACATAGCAGGCTAGTTTACAGGTCTTCTCCCCTCTTGTGATTTTACGCATTACACTTCCTGAAAAGTGTCTCTCGAGGCTCCACTCAATCAAAATCTACATCGAATCAAGGATTGCTTACCTAATTTTCCTCTTCCAACTTCTGCATAGTCTGAAAACCCATTTTGAAAAATTGCTGGTAACCAAGTTAGTTATCAAAACAGTTTCTTAAATTGCAGTTGTCAGTTTTTCATCAATAGAAAAATTATTTGACAAAAGTAATCGTTAATTGCATCGTAGACTTAATTCTCTATTAAAAAGGCCAATTTTTGAGGACGTGATATGCAGCGCGATGAACAATTAAAGAAGATTACAGAAAAACCACTTGATGTGCTTGTGATAGGGGGAGGGATCAACGGGGCCGTCTCCTTCGGAGCACTTGCAGGACAGGGCCTCAAGGTCGGCCTGATTGACCGAAAAGACTTTGCCAGCGAGACAAGTATGCACTCCTCTAACCTTGTGTGGGGTGGCATCAAATATATGGAGAGCTACGAGTTTGGTCTCGTTCGAAAGCTTTGTATGTCGCGTAACCAGTTGATGAGGGCCTACCCCAATAATATTCGAGAGCTCCGTTTTTTTACTAACCTAGACAGAGGGTTCCGATTTCCAGCAATTATGCTTTATATGGGCGCCTTTCTTTACTGGCTCATCGGGAATTGCTTCACACGTCCACCTCGACTCTTGACCACTGGTAAGATCCGTGATGAAGAACCTGTTGTGAATACGGATAAAAGCATTGGTGGCATTGAGTACTCTGATGCCTACTTGCCTGAAAATGACGCTCGCTTTGTATTCCAATTTATCCGTGGTGCCATGGACAGAGGAGGCCTTGCCCTAAATTATGTCGAATCTTTAGGAGGTGAACGGGACGCAGACTCAGGGTTTTGGGGAGTCAAAGTTCGTGATCAAATCAGCGGTGATCACCATGAGATCAAAGCCAAAGTATTGATAAATGCTTGTGGTCCTTTTGTCGACTTTCAGAATAGAACTCTGGCCCAAAACACCAAGCATCAGCATGTCTTTTCAAAGGGGATCCACCTAATTGTTAAGAGATTGACTCCCCATGAGCGTGTGCTGACGTTCTTTGCTGACGATGGAAGACTCTTCTTTGCTATCCCGATGGGAAAAAGAACTGTTATCGGAACAACAGACACTCAAGTTCCCCACCCTGAGACACACGTCACTCCTGAGGACCGCTCGTTTGTTATAAACAACATCAATAAGCGTGTTGAATTGGACAAACCTTTGAGTGAGTCTGATATCATTGCAGAACGCTGTGGTGTTCGACCTCTCGTGGTCGAGCGTCAACAAGACAAAACTATAACTGATTGGGTGAAGATGTCGCGAAAGCACGAAATTGACGTTGACACCAATCAGAAAACTATCAGTATCTTCGGTGGGAAGCTCACAGATTGCCTCAATATTGGTGAAGAGGTCGTCGAATTCGTGCGAGAATGTGGTGTAGATGTTCAAGAAAACACTTCAGTTTGGTACGGTGAACCTGCCAAGAATGAACACGACCGATTCCTACAAAGAGCAGCTGAAATTAGACTAGATGATTCCACTCCTCCGAATGCAAGTGAACCAATCTCAACCCGACTTTGGCGGCGCTATGGAAGTAAAGCTTTCGATTTGTTGAACCTGATAGAAGTGAATTCCGAATTGAAAGAAGAACTGATTCCAGACTCTGAGTGCTTAAAGGTCGAAGCAGTCCATGCTAGAGATCATGAGATGATTGTTCATTTGGAAGATTTTCTAAGAAGACGAACAAAGATCTCCATGATGATTTCCCATAAGAATCTTGAGGAAAATCCTGCGACCAAAGAAGCCTGTCAGATTCTTTTCGGTGATCATTCTCAAGATCGTTGGACAAGCTTTATTGAATCTGCACAGGTTCGAAAAGATGTTGCGCTGAACTAACCTCCAAAAATGTGAAAAAGTTAAATACTGCCCAACGAGACCAGCAACTCTATGCGTCCAGGATTGCTTGGTACTATTACAAGGCTGGATGGACGCAAAATGAGATTGCAGAGAAGCTCGGACTAAATCGCGCCCGTGTGATCAGCGTCCTGAATGAAGCCAGATTATCAGGTCGGGTAACCATTCATGTTCACGGTGCTGATGCGCACTTGAGCGATTTGGAACATCAACTTTGTGAAAAGTGGCACCTCAAAGAAGCTCTCCTAGTTCCTGAAATTTCTACTGAACATATCAACGAGAACATTGGTCTAGCAGCGGCTCAGTACATGGAACGCTTTCTTGACCAAGAGAGGCAACTGATTGGGCTTGGCTGGGGCTCTACAATCTCCTGGATGACTAGAAACATTACACATTCTACGCGGTCAGAGACATCGTTTATCACCTTGTGCGGAGGTGTAACGACCTACCTAAGTACTCGAATAGCGGAAAGGTCTGTCGGCTCACTCCTATCCGGATTTCGCTATCCATTCTATATCATACCAACACCACTTGTTGTCAATTCAAGGGAAATCAGGGACCTCTTCATGGAAGAGCCTGAAGTACAGCGGGTGTTACAAATGGCGCTTACCGCAGATTTAAGCTTTGTTGGGATTGGTGCCCTTGAACCGAGCAACAGCTTCTCCCAATTCGGATATCGCAGTAAAGAAGATCTGGAGTTATTGACGAGATTAGGGGCCGTCGGAGAAATTCATGGAGAGTATTTCGACGCAGAAGGACAGTCACTGGAGCTCGAACAGCACGATCGACTGATTGCTACTCGACTGTCTGATTTGCGGAAAATGAAACAGGTGGTGGGTATTGCTGGAGGAGAGCGAAAACTGGAAGCACTGCGGGGAACCCTTAGAGGAAACTTGATATCTATGCTGATCACTGACGAACATACAGCTCAAGCGCTGCTGCAATAATTCCATACTACTTCAACAGCTTCCTAACAGACTCAAAAAAGATCTCTCCTCTGTCTTGGCCTACCTCTTCTCGCCGTAGCCTTGCAAACTAACACCTGTAACAAAACACTAAGAGAAGGAGCTAAAATCGAATTATTTTGATAATTTTTAGGGATTTTTTTGATGAGTTAGCTGTAAGGTGACAGATAAAAGTCTGTACCAAAGTTACTTGAAACTGGTGTGGTAAGATGTATTGATTTGGATCCTCAAACTTTGCGGAAGACGAAGATGGCGTAGACCCCAGCAACGATTGAAGCACCCCACAATGGAAAATCGGTGAGGCCCAGCCAAAAGATGTGTATAAATCCACTACCTAGTAGAGAAATAAAGAGGCGGTCACCTCGAGTAGTATGCAACCCCAAAACTCCATAGCGTGGGCCACCTCCAGGTGATTTGTATTCCCAGATTGCCATGCAGGTCAATACCAGCACAATCAGGATGAAGAAAAGTGCGGTCTGCCAGGTCCAAGCCATCCACGAAAGAAACATCTTTATACCCTCCCCAAAGCAAAGCCCTTGGCTATATAATTCCGCACAAAATAAATCACAAAAGCGCCTGGGACGATCGTAAGGGTACCAGCTGCGGACAATAGACCGAGTTCATAGCCTGCTGTACTCACTGTGCGTGTCATTGTTGCGGCTATCGGTTTCGCATCTACGGCTGTCAATGTTTTTGCCAAGAGCAATTCCACCCACGAAAACATGAAGCAAAAGAAAGCGGCTACTCCAATTCCGGCAGCGATAGCTGGAATGAAAATTTTAAAGAAAAATTGTGGGAATGAGTATCCATCGATGTATGCAGTTTCGTCTAATTCTTTTGGCACTCCTGACATAAATCCTTCAAGAATCCAAACGGCCAGAGGAATGTTGAAAAGACAGTGCGATAAGGCGACTGCGATATGTGTATCAAACAGGCCAATTGCGGAATACAACTGAAAAAATGGTAACGCGAAGACAGCTGGTGGAGCCATCCGATTTGTGAGCAACCAAAAAAACAAATGCTTATCTCCGAGAAAGCGGTATCTGGAGAAGGCATAGGCTGCTGGCAAGGCAACGAGCAATGAGATGATAGTGTTGATAGTTACATAGGTCAAAGAATTGACATAGCCCATAAACCATGTGGGATCTGTGAAAATCGTAACGTAATTTTCGACAGTAAAATTATTCGGCCAGAGGGTGAACGAGCCTAGGATTTCGTTGGTGGTCTTAAATGACATATTGACGAGCCAGTAGATCGGCAACATCAAAAACACTATATAAACTGTGGGAATCAACCAGGTCATTTTCTTCATCAGTTGGTCTCGTTGCGCATCATGAGGGTATACAGGACCCAGCAAAGCAGTAGGACCACAAGGAAGTAAATGATTGACATTGCAGCGGCTGGACCCAGATCGAACTGACCTAGCGCGACTTTCACAAGATCAATTGAAAGGAAAGTAGTACTGTTCCCTGGACCACCACCAGTCAATACGAATGGTTCTGTATAGATCATGAAACTGTCCATCAAACGCAAGAGCAGCGCTATAGTTAGGACCCGTTTCATCTTGGGTAATTGGATGTAACGAAACACCTGCCAGGAAGTAGCACCATCAATTTTGGAGGCTTGATAATAGGCGTCTGGAATTGATCTCAAACCCGCATAGCACAATAGCACAACTAGGGAAGTCCAGTGCCAAACGTCCATCGCAACTACTGTCGCCCAAGCCCAAAAAGTGTTCTGTGTGAAGTTGTAGTCAAAACCGACTCCATTGAGCATCTTACCCAGCAACCCAATATCAGGCAGAGCAAAGATATTCCACATAGCTCCTACCACGTTCCAAGGAATCAGAAGGGGTAGTGCCATCAAAACCAGACAAATTGTAACCCCAATGCCTTGACGTGGCATTGTCAGAGCAATCCCAACTCCGAGAGGAACCTCAATCAATAAAATTAACAAAGTGAAGAGAAGTTGACGTCCTAGGGCGTCATGAAATCGTTCAGATCTCATTACCTCCTCAAACCACTTGAGCCCCTCCCAAAAAAACAGATTATCTCCGAAGGTTTCTTGGACAGAATAATTTACCACTGTCATGAGTGGAATGATGGCGTTGAAAGCCACTAATGCCAAAACTGGCAAGACCATGAACCAAGCTTTTTGATTGATTGTCTTGTTGATCATGACTGACCTTTGGCCTCGTGAATCCACCCATCACAATAAACATGAGTGTGATCAGGGTCGAAATCCAAGTGTAACGAATCTGATGGAATTTCGACCTCCTCATTGGCGTAAATATTCAGGCTAGTACCACCGACTTCTGCTTTGATAATTCGATATCTGCCAACATCATCGACTCGCTGAATTCGAGCAGGTATACCTTCAGATGCTAGCCGAATGAATTCTGGTCTGATACCGAGCTGGAGTTTAGAAGTAGAAGCGGGATTTGAAAGATTTCCATTCAACGAAATTTGGTGACCCGCAAATACTGCCCCACCATCATTCCAATCACAGGGCAGGATGTTCATCCCTGGAGAACCGATAAAATGGCCTACAAAGGTGTGTCTTGGCTTCAAAAAAAGTTCTTCTGGAGTTCCGATCTGGACTATCTGCCCCTCATACATCACAACCACCTCATCTGCAAAGGTCAGCGCCTCCGTCTGATCATGGGTGACATATATCATTGTAAATCCAACTTGTTGATGTAGCCGCATCAATTGGGATCTTAACTCCCACTTGAGGTGCGGATCGATCACAGTAAGTGGCTCATCAAACATCATCACATTTACGTCAGATCGAACCAACCCTCTGCCTAAGGAAATCTTTTGCTTATCTGCTGCGGTCAAACCCGACGCACGATGCTTTAGCTGGTTTTGCATCGAGAGCATCTTTGCTACTCGCTGCACACGTTCATCAAGTTCAGCTTCTGGTAGTTTTCTATTTCGCAGAGGAAATGCCAGATTGTCGTAAACCGTCATCGTGTCGTAGACTACCGGGAATTGGAAAACTTGTGCAATGTTTCGCTGATCGGGAGGAAGTGAGGTCACATCACTATCATCAAAGAGGATTTGACCTTCTGAAGGTTTGAGAAGACCTGATATCAAGTTCAATAGTGTTGTCTTTCCACAACCGGAAGGACCCAACAGAGCAAACGCTCCACCATCTCGCCAAGTCAAATCAATCTTCCTGAGGGCATAGTCTTCTTCGGACTGTGGATTTTGTAAATAGCTATGTCGGAGTGATTTGAGTGTTATCGAAGACATTTCAAACCTGAGCCAGGACAAGTTGTTCTTGGTCGTCAAAGAGCAAACATTTTGAGGGCGAAACGTAAAGCTCCAGCTTTTTGCCAGGGGGAAAGTGCATCACTCCCCGGGTGTGAGCTACCCAATCATGCTCAGCCCACCGCAAATGGATAAAACTCTCTGAACCAGTGATTTCTGTAACTGTAACCTCACCCGACAATTCAAGGATTTCTTTTCCGTTGCTCTGAATCTGGAGATGGTGAGGACGAAAACCAAGTGTATATTCTCCAACCGGCACATTTTGGAAAGGAGGTAACTGCAGTGATAGACCTTGCTCACCCTCAAAGCCTTTTTCTGTACGTTTCAGGTTAAGAGTGTTCAGTGGTGGATCAGAAAAAGCTTTTGCAGTAGCGAGGTCGTGAGGTTTTCTAAAGACTTCATGTGTTGGACCGTACTGAGTGACGCGGCCCTCACGCATTGTCGCTGTGTACCCGCCCATTAAGAGAGCTTCATGAGGCTCTGTAGTCGCATAGACAACGGTTGCTCCAGTGTCTGCAAACAGACGGGGTAATTCCTCACGGAGCTCTTCACGTAGCTTGTAGTCGAGGTTGACCAGCGGTTCATCAAGCAACACCAAGTCCGCTCCTTTAACCAACGCTCTTGCCAATGCCGTTCTCTGTTGCTGGCCTCCCGATAATTCGCTTGGTTTGCGCTGCATGTAGGGAGTCAACTTGAGTAACTCTGCAACCTTTTCTACGCGAGGTCGTAACTGAGTTTCGGAGAGTTTCTGGATTCGTAAAGGAGAAGCGATGTTCTCAAAAACGGACATATTGGGGAAGTTGATGAACTGCTGGTAAACCATCGCCAAATTTCGACGTTGTACAGGAATTCCAGTTACATTCTGACCTTTGAACCAAACTGATCCTGTGCTGGGTTGGTCGAGACCAGCCATCAAACGCATCAACGAAGTTTTGCCCGACAAGGTAGGACCAAGCAAAACGTTGAATACGCCAGGATTGAGGCTTAAATCGGTTTGTGCAATGTGCACTTCGCCGTACACCTGCTTACTTAGTTCACGGAAATCAAGAGACATCTGGAATAGTCGCTGAAGGCAGGATCATGATCCTACCCGGCAGATTCTCGGAGGGAGACCCCCCGAGAAAAGGATGGTCTGGAAAGAACGTGTTAGTTCTGGCTCCAGCGTTTAATCAAGGAATCGTAACTGACAGTTACACCCTTAGGCTTTTCATTAGCCAATTTGGCCTTAGGCGAGCCCGGTTGGTTCAGCCAGTAGGAAGGATCACGTTCTTCATTCAGTCGGGGACCGCAACCACCGTAGACATTGGCAGCTTCGTCAGCCTTCTGCATACGTGACATGACTTGGTCCATCTCACCAGCTAGTCGGTCCATCGCTTCTTGTGGAGTAAACGCACCCGAGTTGACGTCACCAATTTGTTGCCACCAGATTTGAGCCAACTTTGGATAGTCTGGAACGTTGATTCCAGTTGGTGACCACGCCACGCGATCTGGAGATCGATAAAACTCTACAAGACCGCCCAACTTGGATGCTCTTTCCGTAAAGTGTTGATGGCGAACTGTACTGTCACGGATGAACGTTAAACCAACGTCACTCTTCTTTACATCAACTGTTTTGGAGGTGACGAACTGAGCGTACAACCAAGCAGCCTTTGCACGATCTACTGGCGTAGACTTTAGAATGGTCCAGGAGCCTACGTCTTGATAACCAACTTTTTGTCCTTCTTCCCAGTAAGGACCATGTGGGCTTGGTGCCATTCTCCATAGTGGTGTACCACTTTCGTCGACAGTATTATTTCCATCAACACGGGATTTGACCATGTCAGCCGTGAAGGCAGTGTACCAGAAAATTTGCTGGGCCACATTACCTTGAGAAAGTGCTGGTAGTGATTGATAGAAATCATAAGATGCAGCCCCAGGTGGTGCATAAGCTCTCAACCACTCATCCCACTTGCGAATAGCATACACAGCAGCAGGGCCGTTTGCGGCGCCCCCACGACTCACAGAGGCACCAACAGGGTTACAGCTTCCAGCTTCCATACGAATACCCCATTCATCGACAGGTATTCCATTAGGCTCACCCTTAGAACCAGCACCCGCCATGGACAACCATGCATCTGTCATCCTCCAGCCCAAGTCTGGTGCACGCTTGCCGTAGTCCATGTGTCCGTAAATTTGCACACCATCTATGTTCTTCACGTCATTTGAGAAAAACTCTGCGATATCTTCATAGGCAGACCAGTTGACGGGAACGCCAAGATCATAGCCATACTTCTGTTTAAAGGCCGCTTGAAGATCTGGTCGATCAAACCAATCTTTACGGAACCAGTAAAGGTTTGCAAACTGCTGGTCCGGCAATTGGTACAAGTCACCATCGGGACCCGTAGTAAACTGCACACCCATGAAATCATTAAGATCTAGGGTGGGTGACGTCACATCCTTACCTTCCCCTGCCATGAAGTCGGTTAAGTTGTAGGCCAGCTGCAAACGGGAGTGTGTTCCAATCAAATCGCTGTCATTCACATACGCATCGTAAAGATTTCGCTTGGTTTGCATCTGGGTTTGCACAGCCTGAACAACTTCCCCTTCTCCCAGTAGCTGGTGGTTCACTTTGATGCCAGTGATTTCTTCAAATGCTTCGGTCAAGACTTTTGACTCGTAAGAGTGAGTCGGAATTGTTTCTGACAGAACATTGATCTCCATACCTTTGAAAGGCTCAGCTGCTTTGATGAACCACTCCATTTCGGCCATCTGCTCAGCTTTGGAAAAAACAGAAGGCTGGAATTCGTTGTTGATCCAACGCTCAGCTTCTGGCTTTCCAGCCATCGCAGTAAAGGCACTCAGCGTAAGCGCTAACGCTGCGCTCATGAAGAGTTTAC